>ERZ1673722.564-NODE-564-length-46423-cov-18.085986_pt1 | contig 46423 bp, 39 predicted proteins | sample MGYA00580222_ERZ1673722 | MGnify/ENA primary metagenome ERZ1673722 (study PRJEB41218, sample SAMN15661750) | gut metagenome | host: Homo sapiens | place: Canada: London | collected 2015-08-20/2019-03-30 | study: EMG produced TPA metagenomics assembly of... | reverse complement strand
AGTAAATTATCTTTTCTATCCGGTGCATTTGCTGATTTTAGGAATCATAAGAATGAATCTTGGAATTTAAAAAGAGGGCGTAAATGTGAATGCAACATAGAGATCCAGAACTGCTTGTTTTACCCACCATATTTTTCGTCATACATATGCTACAAGGTGTGTGGAGTATGGATTGAATCCTAATGCAATTCAAAAACTTTTGGGGCATGCAACCTTGGATATGTTAAGCGTATACGCACATCCATCAACAGAATTCTTAAAAGAAGAATGTAAGAAATACAATTTTTATTACGAAAAAGATCGAAATGATACGAATGAAAAAGTCATTCCGATTGATTTTCGAAAAAATAGTGTATGACGGAGAAAACGGGGCAAGATGTTACATTTCTGCAACATCTTGCCCCGTTTTCTGATGTTAATGTCATAGGGCAAACAAAAATATCCTCAAACTATTACAAAAGGCAAAATAGCGTATTCTCATCGAAAATGTTCAAAAATGCATAGAAAAGACCTTAATTAGTGAGAAATCATTGATTTTAGTCTTTTTTCAATTTTTGCCGATCGTGAAAAAGCCCATAAATACTGGAGTTTCGGGGTATGGTTTTCCCGATGAAACTAGAATTTCAACAGGTGTTTATTTGCACATTATTTATCACCTCATGTCGTTCGACAGATTATTCTATGTTACCTATTAAGAATATATTACATTTCCCTATAACAAAAAGAGTAGTTGTTACGAAATGATTGGAAATGTTTTAAAATAATAAAATATATCGAAAAATAAAAGAAAGTGGGTCGATAATCAAATAAACCAGCATTATTCATGAAAAAGTGGGAGAGAATTCGTGAAATAAGTAGAAAAAACAGAGATTCTATTGACTTTGTTCTTACGGATATTTATAATTATGAATAAAATATTACAGAATTATGAAAAAGAAAAGAACGAAGAGGAATAGAAATGGAACGATTAACAAAGGTCTGGAATTCCCTTCGGGCGATGCTTCTGCGGGCAGTCAGAGAACGGAAAAGAGAATGTCTGGCAGTGGGAGCAGGTACAGCAGTGGTTATCGCGGCTGTTGGAAGCCTGATGGGTAGCAAGCCGATGATCGTAAAACAAATGGGAGAAATAACAGTCACACAGGAAGCATCCGGCCAAAAAGAGGAAGAATCAGATACCGGGGATGATGATCCTGACGGGACGATCCCCTGTGGTTATGCAGGGGTAATCGATGGAATCCTGGCTACAAAAGGACTTACAAAAAGTTATCGGGCTGTTGGAGGTCCCTGTGAGACTGTTCTTGTCGGACAGTGGATGATTCGGACAGAAACCGTAGCAAAACTGGATGTGGGAACCAGGATGGTTCAGGCACTGGAAGCCGCAGATCAGGAGGCGGATGATCTGACTCAACAGATGCGTATGTCAGATAAAGACTATGAGAATCTCCTTGCTATCGTGGAAGCGGAGGCAGGAGGAGAAGATCTGGACGGAAAGATCATGGTAACGAATGTTATCTTGAACCGTGTCTCGAGTGACCAGTTCCCTGATAATGTAACATCTGTGATCTGGGATCGGACAGGTGGAAGCCCACAGTTTTCGCCGACAGAAGATGGCAGAATCTATACAGTGACTGTTTCGGATGATACCAGAGAAGCAGTAAATCGTGCGATAGATGGTGATGATCTGTCGCAGGGAGCTTTGTACTTTATTGCGAAAGATCAGGCAGATGAAAAGAACGTGAAGTGGTTTGATGAAAAACTGACATTCCTGTTTGCACATGGTGGACACAGCTTTTATATTTGAGATTGCAAAACACCTCGTGGGATACTACCTGCTGAATAGTTGCATAAAAGTAACTGTTCAGTACTTTCACAGTTACGAGTAAAAATGCATTTAAACGATAAAAACACGCTTTGCGAGTTTTTATCGTTATCGCGGCACTCCTCAAGGTTCCGTGCAAGCACGGACTTTGACTCGTTGCTCGCGTAAATCACCTTCGGTGATGGCATTTTTGCTTGTATGTCTCAGGATTTTGGCATATTTATGCCAAAACACCTCGCGGGATAATGCCTACTGAATAGTTACACATAAAAACATAAATATACAGGTATGTAAATCAAAGAAAATAGGATTGCCATAAAAAGTGACCTGTGTTATAATTCTAAACTATAGTGATTTACTACATAAAAGCATAAAAATATGTGAGGAGTGTACAGAATGGAAGTATTATACAGAAGCACCAGAGGAAATGGAAGTACAGTAACTGCATCCAATGCAATCTTAAAAGGTCTTTCTGAAGATGGCGGCTTATTTGTACCGGATCAGATTCCGGTACTGGACGTCCCTATGGAACAGCTGGCACAGATGTCTTATCAGGAAGTTGCCTACGAAGTAATGAGTCGTTTTCTGACAGATTTCACAGAAGAAGAACTGAAGAAATGTATTCAGTCTGCCTATGATAAGAAGTTTGATACCGATGTCATTGCACCTCTTGTGAAAGCAGATGGTGCCTATTATCTGGAATTATTCCACGGATCTACAATAGCTTTCAAAGACATGGCTCTGTCGATTCTTCCATATCTGCTGACAACAGCTGCGAAGAAAAACGGTGTGACCAATGACATCGTAATTCTGACTGCAACTTCCGGTGATACAGGAAAAGCAGCAATGGCAGGTTTTGCTGATGTACCGGGAACTAAAATTATCGTATTTTATCCGAAAGATGGTGTGAGTCCTATTCAGGAAAAACAGATGGTAACTCAGAAAGGAGACAATACTTACGTTGTTGCGATTCGCGGAAACTTTGATGATGCGCAGACTGGCGTAAAGAAAATCTTCAACGACACTGAGATGAAAGCAGAGCTGGAAGAGGCTGGTTATCAGTTCTCTTCTGCAAACTCGATCAATATCGGCCGTCTGGTTCCGCAAATTGTGTATTATGTATATGCATATGCAAATCTGTATAAAACAGGACAGATCCAGCAAGGTGAAGAGATTAATGTAGTAGTTCCTACCGGTAACTTTGGAAATATCCTGGCCGCTTACTATGCAAAAAATATGGGTCTGCCGATTAAAAAACTGATCTGTGCGTCTAATGACAATAAAGTACTGTTTGACTTCTTTACTACAGGAACTTATGACAGAAACAGAGAGTTTATTCTGACAACATCACCATCTATGGATATCCTGATTTCCAGCAATCTGGAGCGTCTGATTTACAGAATCGCAGGAAATGATCCGGAGAAAAATAAAGTTTTGATGGAAGAACTGACAAAAGATGGTGCTTATCATATCACAGATGAAATGAAGATGCAGCTGGCTGATTTCTATGGCAACTATGCAACGGAAGAGGAAACTGCGGAAACGATTCGTAAAATTTATAAAGACTGTGGTTATGTGATTGATACACATACCAGTGTAGCTGCAACAGTGTATAAAAAGTATACAGAGGAAACAGGTGATACAGCTAAAACTGTGATTGCCTCTACAGCAAGCCCATATAAGTTTACAAGAAGCGTGATGGAAGCAATTGATGAAGGAAAATATGCAGCTATGGGAGATTTTGAACTGATCGACCAGTTATCTGAAATTTCCGGTGTGGCAGTGCCGAATGCAATCGAAGAAATCCGTAACGCTGAAGTTCGTCATAATACGGTAGCAGATGTAGCGGAGATGCCTGTTGTAGTGAAGAAAATTCTCGGCATTCAGTGATGAAGAAAGAAAACAGACCATTCGGTCACTGTGACCTAAAGCATTCATCAAAAATTTGAATTTTTTGTACATTATTCCTTGAAATACAACATAGACTAGGGTATAATACAATAAAAAGTAACACCTGGGGTGTGCGACCCTCTCTTTATTTTGAACCTACATTTACGTTTATGGGACTCCTATATTGTTGATTGGATGTCAGGCCGTCATTATGCAGCGGAAGACAAAAGAGATACTGCGGTCACCCACCTAGCAGTCGCTAGGCGTCAAAAAAAGGGAAACGGCACTCCGGGGTTATAAAAGGAAAATGGGGAGTCATGATATGACTCCTTTTTTATGTAATAGTACAGCTGCATAACAGTCGGAACATTGTTGGGATAAGACTGAGGGCTGGTACAAAATATTATTAAGAGAACGGTCCTGGAAAGTGACTGAGATGGAGGGTATTATGAGTGTAGAAAAACAAAGCTTTGGAACAACAAAAAAAGGAGAAGCCATTTCTTTGTATACGGTAACCAATAAAAACGGTATGGTGATGAAGGTTACAGATTTTGGCGCGATTCTGGTAAGTGTCCTGGTACCGGACAAAAATGGTGTGTTGACAGATGTGGTATTAGGATATGATCACGGAGAAGATTATCAGGTAAATTCTCCTCATTTTGGTGCTACAATCGGAAGAAACGGAAATCGTATCAAGGGTGCCTCTTTTGTGCTGAATGGAAAAAAGATACAGCTGACACCAAATGAAAAAGGAAACAGTCTGCACAGTGGTCCGGATGGATTTGAATTCATGATGTGGGAAGCAGAAACAAAAGAGCAGGCGGTTGCTTTTCGTCATCACAGCCCGGATGGTGAACAGGGATTTCCCGGAAACTTTGATGTGACAGTTACATACACACTGACTGATGAGAATGCCGTAGAGATTCACTATGAAGGAATTTCTGATCAGGATACGGTGGCGAATATGACAAACCACAGCTACTTTAATCTGGGTGGACATGATTCCGGTAATGTATATGAACAGACGATTCAGCTGAATGCAACTACTTACACACCGGTGAGCGATTCCAAATCCATTCCAACCGGTGAACTTGCTCCTGTAGCCGGAACTCCAATGGATTTTACAGAGCCAAAGGCAATCGGTAAAGAAATCGATGCAGATTTTGCGCAGTTACAGATGACAGGTGGATACGATCATAATTTTGTATTGGATAAACCGGAAGGTGCCTTTGACTGGATGGCAAAAGCTTATTGCGAAAAAACCGGAATCGCTATGGAAGCATATACAGATTGCCCGGCTGTTCAGTTCTATGCAGCGAATTTCGTAAACGGCGAAAAAGGAAAAAATGGCGCGGTATATGATGAACGCCATGCATTCTGCCTGGAGTCCCAGTATTGCCCGAATGCGGTCAACGATACCCATTTCGCACAGCCTTTCCTGAAAGCAGGAGAGAAGTACGACACAAAAACAGTATATCGTTTTCTGGTAAAATAATTAATTTATAAACAGGATAGAAGGATTCTGTACTCGTTAATTGAGGGTATGGGATCCTTTTTGTGTATTTTCTATGACTTTCGTCCACAAAAAACAGTTCGTGGGATCTTAGAGCGTGTCTGAAAAATCATTTCCACAATCTGCAAGCCCCACTTTGCGGTATATTTTACCCTCATTCGGTTGCCGTAGCCCGCTACGCCGCCCGCATTCGGATAAAATCTCCCACAAACTGAGACTCGCAGCTCACGAAAAGCCTTTTCCAGACACGCTCTAGCGGTGAACAGCAACGTCACAAATTTTGACTGGAAACATAACAAGTCCGGCCGGATAATTTTCAGAAAAATGCCATATACTGAGATATGGAAAAAAATGGTGAAACATATAAAAATATTCCATGGAGATGGATATGGACGATTGCAGGTGCTGTGATAATTTTTCTGGTGATGTTTCTGCCGGGAATATGGGAAGGAAAACAGAGGGAGGAAGAAAAAAAGTATCTTGAAAAACTGCAGGCAGAGCAACAGATGGCAGAAGCAAAGAACACTCGAAAAAAAACGGAACAACAGCAGAAAAGAAATGAGGAGATAGATAATCCGACTACATCATTGACAAATATGGAACAAGAAAAAAATACGGAAAGAAAAGAGACGATAATTCGTGTATTGATTTCTGTTGACGGAACTGAGCAGTATCTTCATTCGGATGTGAGGATATCCTGTACGGCACCCTACTTGGTAAAAGGGGATATAACAGTGCAGCAGGAGGCTGGCACAGAACTCTGTTTGTCAGAACGGATGCAGCCTGGGCAGACAGTCATAGTGGAAGCACCGGACACAATGTCACTGACTTTGAATTCTGTCAGAAGAAGTCAGGGCGCGCCGGCATATCAGGGTATTCTGGAAGTGACGAGAGAGAAACAAGGTTTTCGAGTGATCAACCAGGTTGATCTGGAATCTTATCTGAAAGGAGTTGTGCCGAGTGAGATGCCTGCGGATGCCCCGGCAGAAGCACTCTGTGCACAGGCAGTTTGCGCACGAACATATGCAGTACGGCAGATCAGAGAAGAACGAATGAAAGAGTGGGATGCGGATGTGGACGATACTGTTTCCTGTCAGGTGTATAACAACATTTCCGAACAGGCGGCAAGCAGTCAGGCGGTGGATGCTACCAGGGGGATGATAATACTCAGTGATGGAGAACCGATTGAAGCATATTTTTTTTCGACTTCCTGGGGCTGGACCGATACAGATGAAGTATGGAACGCGAAAAGAAGTGCATCTTATCTCAGGAGTATTGCAGTGAGTCACAAGGCAGTGGAAACCATGGTGAACGGTACCTTGCAACCGGAAATGTCAGAGCAGTCGTTTCGGGAACGAATTTCGCAGAGGGATGCAGGAGATTATGAAAAAGAAGATGTCTGGTATCGATGGAAAGTCTGCATTCCATGGGAAATGCTGAAAGAACGCAGTGAAAGAAAATGGCCTCAGCTTGGTGCATTTACCGGCTTATCCATACAGGGAAGAAATCCAGGTGGAGGAGTAAAAACACTGGAGATTCAGGGAGAGAATCAAAACGCAACACTTGAAAACGAATATGCGATCCGAAAATTCTTATCGATAAAAGGGCTGTCTGTAAGCAGAAATGATGGAAGTGTCTGTGATACGATGGAATTACTGCCGAGTGCCTGTTTTATAGTCGATTTCAGGAAAGAACAGGGAGCGGGTACATTTGTCTTTACCGGTGGAGGTTATGGGCATGGTGTGGGGATGAGCCAGAACGGAGCAAAGCATCTTGCGGAAAATGGTCTTGGCTGGCGGGACATTCTGCAGATTTTCTATCAGAATATTACTATAGAAAACTTGCAAGAATACTGAAAAAATAGTATGATAAAAAATAATTATGTAAAAACCAGATATTGCGCAGAAAGGAAAGCAAAATGAAAAAGTTTATAAAAATCATGACCGGATTCATGAACCGCATGGCTCAGGATCATGTGAGCGCATTTGCCGCACAGGCAGCCTTCTTTATTTTGATGTCCTTTGTGCCCTTTTTGATGCTTCTGCTTCCGCTGGTAACGTATGTCTCTATTACAAAAGATATGGTAGTGGAGATTCTTTTGCAGATTATGCCGGATGCGGGAGATTTTCGAAGTTTTCTTTTTAGTATTATTCAGGAGGTCTATGACAAATCAACAGCAATTGTACCAATCAGTGCGATTTTTACCCTCTGGAGTGCGGGGAAAGGCCTGCAGGGACTGACGAATGGGGTCAATGCGATTTATCATGTAAAAGAGACGAGAAATTATGTGGTGACAAGGATACGGTCGGCTCTGTATACACTGATCTTTATTCTTGCTGTTATCAGCAGCCTGATTCTTCTGGTATTCGGTAACAGTATCCAGAAACTTCTTACAAAGTACATTCCGACGCTTGCCAAAGTCACTGCCTATGTCATTGGTATGCGTACAGCAGTTTCACTTGTTGTACTGGCACTGATTTTCCTGATGATCTATAAATTTCTGCCGAACAGAAAGACTTCTTTTCGGAGTCAGATACCGGGAGCGGTGGTCTCGGCGGTGGCGTGGTCACTGTTTTCCCTTGGATTTTCTGTCTATCTGGATTATTACGATGGATTTTCCAACATGTACGGAAGCCTGACGACGATTATTCTGGTTCTTTTGTGGTTATATTTTTGTATGTATATTGTTCTGATCGGGGCGGAAATCAATGCTTATTTTGAAGAACGCCTTCGCAGGCTGCATCAAATGGCAAGCGAGCTTATTCGCAGCGAGTACCAGGGACTGTTAAAAGGAATCCGGGAAAATGATACAGAAGAAAAGAAAATGACAGACAAGGAAACGACAGAAAAGAAGGAATTGTAGAAGTTACTGAAAATGACCGAAACAGTAACAGGGGTAAATACCAAAGAGGGTATGAAGTAGGAATAAAGCGGAAATAAAACTTGACAGATAAGCGGATCCATACTATAATTTATGCCGAAAGAAAAAAGCTGAGAAAGTGTCAGTAGATATATATTTTCTTACAGAGAGAAGGAGTCACCGGCTGCGAGCTCCTTTAAGTTCAGATATATATTGAGATTCCCACTGGAGCTTCTTCTCCGAAAGACAAGTAAGAGAAGACGTATAGACGCGTTAAGTCTTAATGAGTGTCCGTTAATATTTTAATCGGAAATCAGGGTGGTACCGCGAGATGATATAATTGCCTCGTCCCTCCAGTAATCTGGAAGGGCGAGGCTTTTTTTACGCGAGCAACGAGCCAAAGTCCGTGCTTGCACGAGACCTTGGCGACTGCCGCGATAACTATGAGAAACTCGCGTAGCGTGTCTCTCATAGTTGCGAAAACGAATAAAAATCGCGTAGCGTATTTTACCCGTTGCATTGTGCTATCCCCAACAAATAGAAAAGGAGAACTGCCATGAGTAATAGTATCAAAGAAACATTACAGGCGATTCTGGATGAAGCTTCTGAGAAGATTGAACAGTCAGACGCCCTGGACAAACTGAATGATGTAAGAGTAAATTTCCTTGGTAAAAAAGGACAGCTTACTTCTGTGCTGAAAAGTATGAAGGATGTAGCTCCGGAAGATCGTCCGAAAGTAGGACAGATGGTGAATGAAGCCAGGGCAAAAATTGAAACTATGATGGAGGAGACAAAAACCCGTCTGGAGAAAGAACTGCGGGAAGCAAAGATGGCAGCAGAAGTAATCGATGTCACACTGCCTGCAAAAAAAGCAAACGTTGGTCATCGTCATCCGAATACCATTGCACTGGAAGAAGTAGAAAGAATTTTTATCGGTATGGGTTATGAAGTTGTGGAAGGACCGGAAGTTGAGTACGCAGATTACAACTTCACCAAACTGAATATTCCGGAAGATCATCCGGCTCGTGACGAACAGGATACTTTCTTTATCACAGACAGCATTCTGCTTCGTTCCCAGACTTCTCCGGTTCAGGCGAGAACCATGGAAGAAGGGAAACTGCCGATTCGTATGATCGCACCGGGACGTGTATTCCGTTCTGACGAAGTAGATGCAACCCATTCTCCTTCCTTCCATCAGATCGAAGGTCTGGTAATCGACAAACATATTACTTTCTCTGACCTGAAAGGTACACTGGAAGAATTTGCAAAAGAACTGTTCGGACCGGAAACAAAAACAAAATTCCGTCCGCATCATTTTCCATTTACAGAGCCGAGTGCAGAGGTTGATGTATCCTGTTTCAAGTGCGGTGGCAAAGGATGTCGTTTTTGTAAAGGATCCGGTTGGATCGAGATCCTTGGCTGTGGTATGGTTCATCCGCATGTACTTGAGATGTGTGGCATCGATCCGCAAGAATATACCGGTTTTGCTTTTGGTGTAGGTCTGGAGCGTATCGCACTTCTGAAATACGAGATCGATGACATGCGCCTTTTGTATGAAAATGACTACAGATTCTTAAAACAGTTCTAGGAGGATTAAAAGAATGAATACATCTTTATCATGGATTAAAATGTTTGTCCCGGATCTGGACGTCACAGCTCAGGAATATACAGATGCGATGACACTGTCCGGAACAAAAGTTGAAGGATATGAATTACTGGATGCCGATCTGGAAAACATCGTGATCGGACAGATTGAAAAGATTGAGAAACATCCGGATGCAGATAAACTGATCATCTGCCAGGTAAATGTAGGCAATGAAGTAACACAGATCGTTACCGGCGCTCCAAATGTAAAAGAAGGAGACAAAGTTCCGGTTGTTCTTCCGGGAGGAAGAGTTGCAGGTGGACACGACGGTAAGAAAACTCCGGGCGGAATCAAGATCAAAGCCGGAAAATTGCGTGGTGTGGATTCCTACGGTATGATGTGTTCCATCGAAGAACTTGGTTCCACAAGAGAAATGTATCCGGAAGCTCCGGAATACGGAATCTATATTTTCCCGGAAGATGCTACCGTTGGTGCAAGCGCGATCGAAGCACTGGGACTGAACGATGCGGTGATTGAATATGAGATCACTTCCAACCGTGTAGATTGCTACGGTGTACTGGGGATCGCAAGAGAAGCAGCAGCTACTTTCCATAAAGAATTTGTTCCGCCGGTTGTAACAGCTACCGGTAATGACGAAGATGTCAATGATTATGTGAAAGTAACCGTAGAAGACAAAGATCTCTGCCCGCGTTACTGCGCAAGAGTCGTAAAAAATGTAAAAATCGGTCCGTCCCCGAAATGGATGCAGAGATGTCTGGCTGCCAACGGCATCCGCCCGATCAACAACCTGGTAGATATCACAAACTATGTCATGGAAGAATATGGTCAGCCGATGCATGCCTATGATCTGGATATGATCGCAAATCATGAGATCCATGTACGCCGTGCCGGAAAAGACGAAAAATTTGTTACTCTTGACGGTCAGGAACGCCAGATGGATGAAAACGTTCTGATGATCTGTGACGGAGAAAAATCTATCGGTATCGCAGGTATCATGGGCGGAGAAAATTCTATGATCACAGACAATGTAAAAACAGTTCTGTTTGAAGCAGCATGCTTTGACGGTCCGAATATCCGTCTGTCTGCAAAGAGAATCGGACTTCGTACAGATGCTTCCGGAAAATTTGAAAAAGGTCTGGATCCGAACAATGCACAGGCAGCCATCGACCGTGCCTGCCAGCTGATGGAAGAACTGGGAGCCGGTGAAGTTGTTGGTGGTGTGGCTGATGTATATACCAAGAACAAAGAACCTGTAAGAGTACCGTTTGAACCGGAAAAAATCAACAGCCTTCTGGGAACTGATATCTCCAAAGAAGATATGCTGGAGTACCTGTCCAGGGTAGAACTGGCTTACGATGAAACAACCAACGAGATTGTTGCTCCGACCTTCCGTCATGATATCTTCCGTACTGCAGATATCGCAGAAGAAGTTGCCCGTTTTTACGGATATGACAATATTCCGACCACACTGCCAAGTGGTGAGGCAACAACAGGAAAACTGCCATTTAAATTGAGGATCGAAGAAGTGGCAAGAGATGTGGCTGAGTACTGTGGATTCTCCCAGGGATACTGCTATTCTTTCGAAAGCCCGAAGGTATTTGACAAACTGCAGATTCCGGCAGGAGATGAACTGAGAAAAGCAATCACCATTTCCAACCCGCTGGGTGAAGATTTCAGTATCATGAGAACCATTTCTCTGAATGGTATGCTGACTTCTCTGGCAACAAACTATAACAGAAGAAATAAAAATGTCCGTCTGTACGAACTGGGCAATGTATATCTTCCAAAAGAACTTCCGCTGACCGAACTGCCGGATGAACGTATGATGTTCACTCTGGGTATGTACGGAGACGGTGATTTCTTTGATATGAAGGGTGTAGTAGAAGAGTTCTTCGATCAGATCGGTATGCATAAGAAAACTGAGTACGATCCGAAAGCCGGTAAGACTTTCCTGCATCCGGGTCGTCAGGCTCTGATCAGCTACGAAGGTGAAGTGATGGGTTATCTGGGCGAAGTGCATCCTGCAGTGGCAGATACCTATGGTATCGGAACGCGCGCATATGTGGCAGTTCTGGATATCCTGAATGTCGTAAAACATGCATCCTTCGACCGCAAATACGAAGGAATCGCAAAATTTCCTGCAGTAAACCGTGACATCTCCATGGTAGTACCGAAAGAGATCATGGTTGGACAGATTGAACATATGATCGCTCAGAGAGGCGGTAAGATTCTGGAACACTTCGAACTGTTTGATATTTACGAAGGAGATCAGATCGAAAGAGGATTCAAGTCCGTTGCTTATTCTCTGACTTTCCGCTCCAAAGAGAAAACTCTCGAAGAAGCAGAAATCAATGGCGCTATGAACAAGATCCTGAATGGTCTGGAAGGCATGGGAATCCAGCTTAGAAAGTAAAAAAGATGAAAATATATCTAATTCGTCATGGAGAAACTTCATGGAATACTCTGGGACGGCTGCAGGGAAGAACGGATATCGAACTGAACGAAAACGGTATCCGCCTTGCAAAAATCACCGGTGAAAAATTAAAAGATGTACATTTTGACCTGGCAATCGCAAGCCCGTTAAAACGGGCTTACGAGACCGCCGGACTGGTACTGGGTGACAGAAATATATCGATTCTTACGGATGAGAGAATAGAAGAGATCAGTTTCGGAGAATGGGAAGGACTTTGCTGTCGAAGGGAGAATTATCAGATTCCATCAAAAGATTTTGAACAGTTCTTCACGGATCCCTTCGGTTACAAGCCACCGAAAGACGGCGAATCTATTCAGCAGATGATTGACCGTTGCGGTGCCTTCTACGAGGACCTGATCCACAACCCGGACTACCAGAATAAAACAATTCTAATAGCAGCACACGGCTGCTCGACACGGGCCTTTCTCTATCACATTGACGGCCGGAAAGACGACTTCTGGAGAGGTCACGTACCGCCAAACTGCGCGGTAACGATTATCGATGTGAAAGATGGGAAAGCGACGATAGAAGAGCAGGATAAAGTGTACTATGACCCGGAAGATGTAGTAGACTTTTACAAATAGGGTATCTAAAAACGTACGCCCGAAAGAGCAAAAAGATCTCCCTCAAAAGCAGCGGGCAGGACGATTTTAAGCTATGTGTTAAGTGCGACTTGTACATCTTATGAAAAAATCCCCATATCATTCGCTTGTCTGCAAATCCGATTGCACAGGCAAAAAAGCCTCAGCGTAGCCCGCTACGCCTACGTTTTTTTACCTGTACACTCGAATCTGCATCCTGCGTGATTGATATGGGGATTTTTTCATAAGATGTACATGATTCGCTGAGAGCCGCTCATCGCCAAGTCTTACTAAACACAGGATCTTAAAACTCGCCCTAACCGCCCGCAAAATGCTTTTGAAAGGCATCTTTTTGCCCTGCTGGGCTGGGTATCGATAAAAATAGTCATTGCGTGCAACTGGAAAGATATGACGAAAAATTAACGGTTGTTTCAAATTTGTTTTGCCAGGAAACAGCCGAGAGCTACGGGAAACCGGGGTGGACAACACTTTATGGGCGGTTAGGGCAAGCTTTGAAATCCGACGCTTACGAAGACTTTCGCTTGGGTCAGCTGACCCAAGTGAATATAGTCGAAGTTAGCGGCTAGTTCAAAGTTGCCCTGCCCATGTTGTCCACCCCGGTTTCCCGCAGCTCTCGGCGTCCCTCTAGCCAATAAAAAATATTACTTCATCAGCTTACCAAGATCCGCATAAAACTCCGGATAAGAAATATCCACACAATCCGCCCGCAGCACTTCGACTCCTCCTTCAGAAGCCAACCCAGCCACTGCAAACGACATCGCGATCCTGTGATCCAGATGACTGTCAATAGAAGCATGATGTAACGGTTTCCCACCTCGGATAATCATACCATCATCGGTACCCTCGATATCACAGCCCATAGCCCCAAGACTGTTCACCATAATATCCAGTCGGTTCGATTCCTTCACCTTCAGTTCCTCCGCATTTCGAATAACCGTAGTTCCATTCGCATAAGCTGCCAGAACCGCCAGAACCGGAATCTCATCGATCAACGTCGGAATCAGTTCACCCTCGATAACCGTACCGTGAAGTTCACTGTAACGAACCAGAAGATCCGCAACCGGTTCACCGGCGGCTGTTCGTTTATTTAACAGGGTGATATCTGCGCCCATCGCCTTGCATACACGAAGAATGCCATCTCGGGTAGGATTGATTCCCACATCTTTGATCATTACTTCAGATCCCGGCACCAAAAGAGCAGCCACAATAAAATAAGCAGCGGAAGAAATATCTCCGGGAACAGAAATGTCCAGTCCGTGAAGTTCCGGATCCGGCGAGATAGAAGCAGTTGTTCCTTCACTGGTGACCCGTGCGCCGAAGTGAGAGAGCATCAGTTCCGTATGATTTCTCGAAAGATAAGGTTCTGTAACCGAAGTAATTCCATCTGCATACAGTCCGGCAAGCAGAACACAGGATTTCACCTGCGCAGAAGCTACCGGTGACTGATAATGGATCGCAGTCAGCGGATGCCCCTGAATCTGTAACGGTGCACACTGGTTTCCCTTCAGACTCTCGACTGTAGCACCCATCATAGAAAGTGGTTTGATGATCCTTCCCATTGGCCGGCTCTGGATCGACGCATCACCGGTAAGTGTTGTGGTAAAATTCTGACCGGCGAGAATACCGGAGATCAGTCGTGTTGTGGTTCCACTGTTACCGGTATCCAGAATCTCAGTCGGAGCAGTAAGCCCGTGAAGGCCTTTCCCATGAATCCGGATTTCCTCCTGCGTATTTTCAATATCGATTCCTAATTTGCGGAAACAGGAGATCGTAGAAAGACAATCTGCTCCCTGCAAAAAATTCGTCACTCTTGTCGTACCGTCAGCCAGTGCACCAAACATCACAGCGCGGTGTGAGATCGACTTGTCTCCCGGAATCTTCACCTCTCCGCGAAGAGGCATTTTTGCCTGCATAAGTTCCATATGTACATCCTCCTTACCGAACATGAAGTGTATAATTCCGTTCTTTCAAAACACCCTGTGCCTTCACACAGGATTCCTCATCATAAAACTCGATCCGAAGAACACCTTCCTCGAATTCTCTGTTGTGAATGATGCCGATATTTTTAATACTAATTGAATTCATCGCAAGCAGTGTGGCAATTGTAGCGATACCACCGGCTTCGTCATAAATATCACAGTAAAAGGCATAAATCTTCTCGATTACCCCTTTGCTCGCTTCCGGAAGAGAATTGCGGTATTCTCTGGAATTACTGAACATATTATAGATTTCATCTGCATCACCATTATCCACCCAGCATTTTGCCTGTACGATCAGGCGAATATACTCATCGAGTACTTTGGAGATCATCGATCGGTTTTCCAGACAGATCTGCTGCCACATCACAGGAGAAGAAGAGGCGATACGTGTAATATCTTTAAAACCTCCGGCTGCGATCAGTTTCATATTTTCCTCTGGTGTATCCATTTTCTGTACAGCATTTACCAGTGTAGAGGCGATGATATGCGGCAGATGGCTCACAGCCGCAGTGATATAATCGTGTTCTTCGTAAGTAAGTACCAGTGGAATAGCTCCGAGAGAAGAAATCAGTTCCATAAACTGTGTCAGACGGGGAATATCAATCTGACCACCTGGTGTCAGAATATAGTAAGCATTTTCGATCAGCATATCGGTGGCATTTTCAAAACCGGTTTTTTCAGAACCGGCCATCGGGTGTCCACCGATGAATTGGTCATCCAGCCCCAGTTTCTCAACCGCCTGATGAATCTCACCTTTTACACTTCCCACATCCGTAACGATACAGTCCGGGCTCATATGATCTTTCAGCCATTCGAGATAAGAAATGTTGTCATGAACCGGTGCGCAGAGGAAAATATAATTGCAGGAAGCAAATGCCTCGTCTTCTTTCGTGCATTTTACATCAACAATTCTTTCAGACACGGCGAGATCCAGCGTAGCTTCCGTTCTGGTATATGCAAAAATTCTGGTCTGTGGGTGAAAACGTTTCAGAGATTTGGCGATGGATCCGCCGATCAGCCCCAGACCGATAAATCCTATATTCAGTGAATCACTCATAGTTGTCTGTCAAAATCCTTTCTCAGTAATTACGCGTGTATTTTGCGTACTTTTACCATTGTAAAGCACAAGATAGGAAAAGTCAATGCTTTAGTGCTTTAAACTATGGAACTTTAACGCCGGAAAGCACAGGTAAGAGATTATACGACAGGGAGAATCAAAAGAGAAGAAGAAAATATATACAGTACAAAAATGGGTTCTTTGAGATAATTTAACAAAATGAAGATAGAATATACAAAAAAGAAACAATTCATATCGTAAAAACATAAAATATACAAATACAAATGAAAAAAGTTCAGAAAATAATTGTCAAAATTACATAAATAACTTGAAATATTCAAAGAAATTTAGTAATATATAACCATACTAATTTTTGGGAGGTATTACATATGGACGTTTTTAGAACTGACCGAATAAGGAATGTAGTGCTGCTTGGTCATGGCGGAGCAGGTAAGACTACACTGACAGAAGCTATGGCTTATCTTTCAGGTATTACAAATCGTTTAGGCAAGGTGACAGATGGCAATACCATCAGTGATTACGACAAAGAAGAGATCAAGAGAAAATTCTCGATCAGTACTTCTACCGTGCCGGTTGTATGGGATAAGGTAAAAGTAAATATTTTAGATACACCTGGATTCTTTGATTTTGTAGGAGAAGCTGAAGAGGCAGTAGCCGCCGCCGATGCAGCAGTGATCGTGATCTCCGGAAAATCAGGCGTACAGGTAGGAACCCAGAAAGCATGGGAACTGTGTGAAAAATACAGACTGCCACGTATGTTCTTCGTAACAGAGATGGATATGGATGATGTCAGCTACCGTCAGGTAGTAGAAGATCTGACCGAGCTGTATGGCAAGCGGATCGCTCCGCTGCACATGCCGCTTCGTGAGGATGGAAAATTTGTCGGTTATATCAACATCGTAAAGAACAAAGGTCGTCGTTACATCGAAAAAGACAAGAAAGAAGAATGTGAGATCCCGGAATATTCCAAAGAATATCTGGAAAAATACAGAGAGATCTTACTCGAAGCCGTAGCAGAGACCAGTGAAGAATTCATGGATCGCTATTTTGCAGGTGAGGAATTCTCTGTTACCGAGATTTCTGCAGCATTATCCATGTGCGTAGGCGATGGAAGTCTGGTTCCTGTATGCATGGGATCTCCGGTCAACCTGCAGGGTGTTAAGATCCTGTTAGACGATATTTGTGGATACTTCCCGAGCCCGAATCTGAGAGAACGCGCCGGTATCGTAAAATCAACCAGTGAAATTTTCGAAGCTGACTATGATTTCACCATGCCGAAATCCGCACAGGTCTTCAAGACGATCGTAGATCCGTTTATCGGAAAATATTCACTGTTGAAAGTTTGTTCCGGTGTTATCAAGTCCGGGGATACCTTATATAATGTAGAAAGAGAAGAAGAACTGAAGATCGGCAAGCTGTATGTCATGGAGGGATCCAAACCGATCGAGGTTCCGGAACTTCATTCAGGCGATATCGGAGCCGTAGCCAAGATCAATGAACTGCGTACCGGCGATACTCTGGCAACAAAAGCTGTCCCGGTATTCTACGGCAAACCGGAGATTTCCACTCCATATACCTGCAAACGCTACAAAGCAGTGAACAAAGCAGATATGGATAAGATTTCCCAGGCACTCTCCAAGATGTGTCAGGAAGATCTGACAATGAAAGTAGTCAATGATTCTGCAAACCGTCAGACTCTTCTTTATGGCATGGGTGACCAGCATATAGACGTGATCGTCAGCAAACTGCAGGAACAGTATAAAGTGAATGTGGAACTTTCCAAACCGAAAGTAGCATTCCGTGAGACTATTCGTAAAAAATCAGATATTGATAAAAAATATAAAAAACAGTCCGGTGGACATGGCCAGTATGGTCATGTAAAGATGACATTTGAACCATCCGGTGATCTGGATACACCATATGTATTTGAGCAGATCGTTGTCGGCGGAGCCGTTCCGAAGAACTACTTCCCGGCAGTAGAAAAAGGTCTGCAGGAATCTGTAGTATCCGGTCCTCTGGCAGCATACCCGGTAGTTGGTGTGAAAGCGGTTCTGTATGATGGATCTTATCATCCGGTAGATTCTTCTGAGATGGCATTCAAGACAGCAACAAAGATGGCATTCAAAGACGGTTTCCTGGCAGCTTCGCCGGTTCTGTTAGAGCCTATCGTAAATATGCAGATCCGTGTACCAGATAAATTTACCGGTGATGTTATGGGTGATCTGAACAAACGACGTGGCCGTGTGCTTGGTATGAACCCGGATAAACAGGGATATACCATCGTAGAAGCAGATGTTCCGGAACTGGAGATTTACGGATATGCAACCATACTTCGTTCCATGACAGGTGGAGCCGGTGATTTCTCTTATACATTTGCCCGTTACGAGCAGGCACCTGGCGATGTACAGGAAAGAGAGATTGAAGCAAGAGCCAGCAAGGTAGACAAAGGGGAAGAATAACCCGACAGTATGAAATAAAGAATAAAAGTGCAAGGGAGAACATCCTGTACAGTTTTAAATGTACAGGATGTTCTTTCTGCTTGCGAAAATATCCGTGAGATTATATAATTCACATAGCTGTGAAAATATTTCATAAAAATTCAATGGTGCCTGACACCATCGACGACCGGCGGTCGAAGGGGCCAGCCAGAAAGGATTATAGAATTATGTACGAAAATGGATATAAAAAACTGCAGGACAGTCTGATCGATGTGATTGCAGAGGAACAGGCAAAGCTTGGATATATGAAAGAACCGATCCGGCTGTATTATCCTTTGAGTTCTCTGCATCATTTTTTTGAAAGCGAAGGTGATGCAGAGGCGATGCAGGAGTCACTGGGAGGATTTCCGGAGGCAACAAAAGAAATATTCGGGGAAGTACAGGTATCGCACAAAGGAGATCGTTTCTGCTTCTTCCTGTCGGAACATGCGACAGAATATGTGCACGCACACCGGGACGAGAATGCATTTATCTTTGCACTGGTACAGTTACTTACAAAACATGGAACGACGTTGGATGAAGTAAAAGAATTATTCCGCAGTCAGACATCTGAGTGCGCGATGGAACCGATGGACAACGGAGAATTTGACCTGATGATCCGCTTTGTGGACTCGGAAGATCCATATTACTACTGCTTTAAAGATGAGGGCTGCCATATCATTTACCACAGATTTCTGCCGGAGGATTATGCAGATTTCGGATTCTAAAAGAAGAATCATTGGTTGCATAATATCAGAAATGAAACAGAAAGTTGATATTTTGGAAAAAATATAGGAAAGAAGAGAAAAAAGGATGTCTGAAAAACAGAAAAAAAGGCAGTGGCATACGCCGACAGAAAGAATTATGATGACTGGATTTGGTGTAGTTATCATACTGGGAACGCTTCTTTTGTGTCTGCCGGTTTCATCGGCCAGTGGAAAGGGCGTATATTGGCTTGATGCGTTATTTACGGCGACTACATCTGTGTGTGTAACCGGCCTTGTGACCGTGCCCACTGCAACCACCTGGAGCGTGTTTGGAAAAATTGTGATTCTGGGGCTGATTCAGTTTGGCGGGCTTGGAATCATGGCATGTATGATCATGATATTTCTGGTTTTGCGAAGAAAAATCAGCCTGCAGAGTCGCAAACTGATTCAGGATACATATAATCTGCCGGTGTTGAAAGGAAGCGTGGGAATTGTCAGAAGACTCCTGATCGGAACAGCGGTGGTTGAGATTGCAGGAGCGATATGTTATAGCTTTTGGTTTGTTCCTCATTATGGACTGTGGAGAGGAATCGGGTACAGTATTTTCCATTCGATATCCGCGTTTTGCAATGCAGGAATTGATCTGGTAGGTGAATCTTCTTTTGCGCCTTTTGTAGCCAATCCTCTGATAAATGTTACAACCATGGGACTGATTATCTTGAGCGGACTTGGCTTCCCCGTCTGGTGGGAAGTGATCGAGCATGTGCAGGATCTGCTGAGAGGAAAACGAACCAGAAAAAATTTTATCCGCGGATTTACTCTTCATACAAAACTGGTATTGACGACGACAGTAATCCTGATCACAGGCGGGGCACTTCTGATCCTCCTGTTGGACTGGAATCATACAGGGTCTCTCGGAGATCTGAAACCGGGAGAGAAAGTGATGGCTGCTTTTTTTCAGTCCATAACAACAAGAACAGCCGGATTCGAGACGATTCCACAGAAAAATTTTACGGATGGGTCTGCGATGGTGAGTATAATTCTGATGTTTATCGGCGGTTCACCGATGGGAACAGCCGGTGGTGTGAAGACAATTACGGTTGCTCTTCTTATCGTGCTGGTTACTTCTTATATTCGTGGAAATCATGATACGGTAGTATGGGGAAGAAAAGTTGTGGAAGAAAATATCCGCTCTGCGGTGGTGATTTTCTTTTTTGCACTGACTACTGCTCTTACGGCCACGATCCTTCTGGTTGCCGTCAGTGGTCATCCGCTTCTGGACTGTGCCTATGAGGTTGTTTCGGCGGTGGCGACGGTGGGACTGACCCGTTCTCTGACTTCACAGCTCCCGGCAGCAGGGAAAATCATTGTTATACTTGTTATGTATATGGGACGAATCGGGCCGATTACACTTGCGGTAGCCCTTGGGCGCAGAACAAGACATGTGGATGCGGATATTCAGAGACCGGAACAGAGGATTCTGATTGGATAAAAGAATAGGGGAGAACAGATTAACAGAAAGGAAAATAAAAATCATGGACAAACAATATGCAGTAATCGGACTTGGAAAATTCGGTTATGCTGTGGCACAGACACTGTCACAGGCAGGAAAACAGGTTCTGGCAGTGGATAAAGACCAGGAACTGGTGCAGGAGATAGCAGATTATGTGACTTATGCTGCAAGGGCAGATGTGACGGACAGCCGTGTATTTGAATCGCTGGGAATCAGTAACATGGATGTGGTGATCATAGGGATCTCGGAAGATATGGAGTCAAGTATTCTGGCGACACTGCAGGCAAAAGAGGCAGGTGTTCCGCTGGTAATCGCCAAAGGGATGAATCAGATGCATGCCAAGATTCTGAAAAAGATCGGTGCAGACCGTGTAGTGATGGCCGAAATCGAAACGGGTATCCGTCTTGGTAAAAACCTGATTTCAGGAGGATTTCAGGATTTCTTTATGCTGTCAGATTCCTTTTCGATGGTAGAACTTGCGGTTCCGGATAGTTGGATCAATCATAATCTGGAAGAACTGAATCTACGAAAAAAATATGAAATTAATGTTATTGCAATCAAGAAAGGGGAAACGATTTGTGTCAACATCCATCCGGAAGAAAACCTGTGTATGGGAGAGATCTTGATTCTTGCAGGAGAAAATAAAGCACTGGCCAAATTAATGAAAAAATATAAAGAGGGAGATATTTGAAGCCCCTTCATAAGGATTAAAAAAGAAATCTGTCAGTAGTATGTCAGGTTTCTTTTTTTATGTGAGCATCATGTCTGAGTCCGTACCTGCATGAGATATTAGCGACGGTCTGAACAGGAAGTTACTGTTCACTGATTATATCCCGCGAAGCGTGTTACTGGGAACGGAGTGAACAGTAACTACAGGAATACCACAGACTATACAATCGAAAGACAAGACTTGACATGCCCAAAATGTTGTACTATCATCCAGATAGTTGATAGTACAACTAACGGACGGATATTCTACAAAAAACAGGAAGAGAAAAGCATAAGTGAAGAAAGGATGAGGTATTTCTTATGGATGATACAAAACGGCAGATCACGAAAATAGCCAGAGAAGTAGGAAAATTTACAGTTCAGACCATGAAAGAAGAGGGAATCGGAACTGCGGAGTTTGATGTGATTCATCTGGTACGTCATAATCCGGGAATCACCCAGACCAAAGTGCGTGAAAGTCTGAAGATGGATAAAGGAGCTGCGGCAAAACGGGTAGCCCGCCTGGAGAATAAAGGATATCTGGTTCGAAAACCGAATCCGGAAGATGGAAGGAGCCAGCTGCTTTATGCGACAGAAAAAGCGGAACACCTGAAAAATTCCAAGACATCGATCGAAACCGTATTTTATGAATGGCTGTTAGAGGATCTCTCAGGGGAGGAAAAGGAGCATTTTTGTAAAACACTGGACATGTTATACTGGAAATCAAAAAGAGAACGACAGGCAGGATTTGAAAATATTACACGGATTTTGGCAAAAGAGGAGAATGACGGGGATGGAAAACAAGGAACTGCAAAAGAAGAGAGAGGATGAGAAGTTTTGTCCGGAAAAAATCGGTTCGTATTTTCGGGTAGAATGGAAAGTTCTTCTTACAATTACAATCTCCGGCCTGATCTATAACCTGGGACTTCTGGCGGAACCGTGGTTTGAGGGAAGGATGACGGGAATGCTTGTGGATATTCTGAGAGGCAGCGGAACTTTTGCCAATATGCTGTTTCTTGTAATCGGTTATGTGGCAGCAATCGGGATCGTACAGGTATCCAGATATGTCAAACGTTTTTATGTACGCAGGTTTGCAAATAATGTAAACCGGAGAATGAAAGAGATTCTGTATCACAGTCTTGTGACCAGGGGGAGGGCGAGCCTTCGGGAAGAAGGGGAAGGAACCATCATGACAAAAGCCATCCTGGATGTAGATGATTGTGTGGAGGGCATGCGTAAATTCACGACGGAGATTTTTGATACCGGTGTGGCTCTGACAGCCTATGCAGGCATGCTTTTGTGGTATGACTGGCGGCTTGCTCTGCTGTGTATGATCTTTCCGCCGATTTCATATATTACAGCGGAGAAGATGAAACGGATGATCCAGAGAACCGGAGCAGCATATAAAAAGCAGTGCGGAGTATTGAGCGCAGTGACTCTTGATCGTGCACAGAACGCTGTCACCTACCGGGTGTTTGGCTGTGAGAGAGACCGGCAGATGGCTTATGAGAAGAATCTTACCGATTATGAAACATCCGCGGTAAAGGCAAATATCTGGAACAGTGCCATGCCTCCGATTTATAAAGTGATTTCTATGACCAGTGTATTGTTTATTCTGTATTTTGGTCAGAAAAATATACTGGGAAGCGGATGGAGCAGCTGGTCAATCGCAGCATTTACCACGTTTCTAGCATGCTTTGTGAAACTTTCTACAAAATCATCCAGTGCGGCAAAACTCTTCAATGCCGTACATAAAGCGCAGGTTTCCTGGAATCGTATCCGTCCGCTGCTTGACTCGGTAAACGAGGAAGAAGGCGGAAAAGAATGGAGACCTGGAGATCTGGAAGTAAAAGATGTCTCATTTGCTTATCCGGACGGAAAGCGCGTGCTGGAACATGTGTCTTTTTCAGCAAAACCGGGGCAGATCATCGGCGTGACCGGTCCGGTAGCCTGTGGAAAATCAACCCTTGGAAAGTTATTTTTATGTGAATGTCCATATGAGGGAACGGTACGATTTGCAGGGAAAGATTTGCTGCAGATGGAAGAGGCAGAACGTAAGGGTATCGTAGCCTACCTGGGGCATGATCCGGAGCTGTTTCATGACAGCGTCAGAGATAATGTGTTGTTGGGAGACGAAAAAGATTTGAAAACCTATCTGAAAGCAGTGTGTATTGACCGGGAAGTTTCTGATATGGAAGAGGGAGAGGATACCTTGATTGGAAATGGTGGGGTTCGCCTTTCCGGAGGTCAGGAACAGCGTGTGGCACTGGCAAGAACACTGTGCCATAAAAAGCCGTTACTGGTGCTTGATGATCCGTTTTCTGCACTGGATAAATCCACGGAGAGAGAAGTGTTTTCTAATGTACGGGCAATGACGCGCGATTCGATTGTGTTGCTGCTGTCGCATCGATTGTACCTGTTCCCGCAGATGGATCAGATTATCTGGATGGACGAGGGAAAAACAGTCGTAGGAACACATGAGGAACTGTTGCAGAAAGTACCGGCGTATACAGCATTATTTACCACACAGGAAGGAGAGGACAGTCATGAAGCATAAAGGAAATCTACGAAATATTCTGATCGATACAGTAAAAAAACAAAAATGGCTGTCCAGCGGGATCCTGATCGCAGTACTTGGAGCCATCGGAGCCTCTCTGATCCCGCCGCTTCTTCTTGGAAAAATCGTGGACAGTATTACGGCAGGACATGCGGTAGCGTTTTCGTTCTTTGTCCTCTATTTTGTTGTGCTTGCCCTGACAGGTTTTATGGATACGGCGCGCGAGAGTCTTCTGACTGTTTTCGGACAGAAGATCACGCATGCGCTTCGAAGCCGCCTGATGGAAAAGTTTGTCAGCCTCAGTGCGGATACGATCAATCAGCAGGAACCGGGAACGATGGTATCAAGGTTTATAGGAGATGTGGATACGGTAGAGAACCTGTTTACTTCCGGAATCATCAGTATGTTTGCGGATACATGTAAGATCCTGAGTATCCTGGCTGTGATCTGGTTTCGGAATAAGGGATTGACGTTGGTTTTACTGTTTTTATTGCTATTTTTGTTCTGGTTTACCAGACATGTACAGAAAAATATGTTGACCGCGCAGATCGAGAACCGAAGAGCAGTAGGCCGTGCCTCGGGTCATGTGCCGGAGACGCTTCACAATATTCGGACGATCCACTGTTTTGGAAAAGAAAAATATATGGAAGAGCGGTATGACAAATATATCAGCGACAGCTATCGGGCGATGGAACGAACGAACTTCTATGATGCGATTTACTCACCGGTTATTCTGATTCTGAATGCCGTTGTGGTTGCTGTTGTGATGCTGTTATCTGCATCTGGCAATCAGCAGATTCTGACATTCTTTGGAATGTCTGCCGGAACAGCAGTAGCCGTGATCAATTACATTTCCCAGATTTTCACACCGGTAGAAAGCCTTGGTATGGAGATTCAGACGATCCAGTCAGCGATGGCAGGTATTCACAGAATCAATGAGTTTTTCAATTTGGAAGCAGCTGAAGCAGACAGAGCGAACGGAAAACGACAGGGTGTCCGGAAAACAGCAAAAGATATCATTGGACAGAAAAAACAGGTTACAACAGATAAGATACATACGGCAGATGTCGGAGATCAGACCGCGGTATCCTTTGAAAATGTAGTCTTTGGCTATGACGAACATCTGGTTCTGGAAGGTGTGAGTTTTGAGGTAAAAAAAGGCGAACAGGTCACATTGTCCGGGCGTACTGGTGCCGGAAAGAGTACGATCCTGAAGCTGCTGCTTGGTCTGTATGAGCCGCAGAGTGGAAGCATACGGATCGGTAATGTTTCTGCTACAGAAGTTCCGGAAGAGGAAAGGAGATCGCTGTTTGGCTATGTGGAGCAGTCTTTCCATATGGTGCCGGGTACGGTGCGTGAGCAGATTACACTGTATGATCGGAGAATCACGGAAAAACAGGTGCAGGCGGCAGCAAGACTGACTGGTCTTGAAGATTCGATCGACAGTCTGGAAAATGGTTACGATACCGTGTGTACCCCGGAGATCTTTTCGCAGGGGCAATGGCAATTGTTATCCATCGCCAGGGCAGCAGTTGCAGAACCATCGATCCTGTTGCTGGATGAGATCACGGCAAATCTGGATGTGGAGACGGAAAAGGAAGTCTTACAGGCACTGCGGCGCGTATCGGAAAACCGAACGGTAATCTCGATTTCCCACAGAACTTCAGCGGAGATGGGACGGATCATAATGGTTTAGTAACGTTTTCACTTTTTTTTTTCGGAAAATCATGGTAAACTGTTAAAGTGTGACAGGTAATAATACGGTAGATTTTTGCATTTATGAAACGGTCACCTGCACAAAAAAGGAAATCGAAAAAACAGAAGAACTGTTCCGGTGATGAGAGTTAAAAACGGAACGGTGATAAAGGAGAAATTACAATGCCAGTATTTGATTTTAATAATACCCCGGATAGAGACAAACCGTTGACCTGTACTTATACAACCTTCCGCTCCGACGAATCCACCGCTACATCGGAACGCCCGCTGCTGGTGCTGGATAACAAAAAACGGCAGTGGAAACACCATTCCAGCGGATTCTTTTCTAATCCAGCGAAACAGACGACTTTTGAATTTGAGGAGGAAGACGGTATCGTATCCGCGGACATCCTGCAGATCGATGCCCGTTTTGTCAGTCTGTTAAAATGGCTCGGCGGTAATCATATTCATATCCGGCTGTCCGGTGAGAACAGAGAAAATGGGTATGCCGTTTATAAGATCCGTGAGATCGCTTTCGGTGGCGGCACCAAACTTTCGGCGGAGGATGGTTTTTTACAGTTTATGATAGAACGTCTTCTGGCAAGCAATGCACCGGAAGAGATCGAGGAAGATGAGGATGCAGAAGAAATCGGCGATGATATGAAACTGACCAGTATCCAGAGCATCACCGACTTTATGACCTGCGCCGGAAAAACACTGCCGGATAATATTCGTCTCTGGGCGAGAAGAAACCTGGCGGTTGCAAAATCCCATGAGGTATCTCCGGAAGAGAGACGGCATGCACAGAGAGCACTGTCGATTATGATGAATGTACAGTGGAAGAGCAATTACTTTGAGTCTATCGACCCGCAGGAAGCAAGAAGAATCCTCGATGAAGAACTGTACGGTATGGAGAAGGTAAAACAGAGAATTATCGAGACGATCATCCAGATCAACCGTACGCATACGTTACCGGCATACGGTCTGCTTCTGGTAGGACCTGCCGGAACAGGAAAATCACAGATTGCCTATGCGGTTGCAAGAATCCTGAAACTGCCGTGGACAACCCTGGATATGAGTTCCATCAATGATCCGGAACAGCTGACCGGAAGTTCCCGTGTCTATGCCAATGCAAAACCCGGTATCATCATGGATGCATTTTCGATGGCAGGAGAGTCCAATCTGGTATTTATCATCAACGAGCTGGACAAAGCTGCCTCCGGCAAAGGAAACGGAAACCCGGCGGATGTTCTGCTGACCCTTCTTGATAACCTGGGATTCACCGATAACTATATGGAATGTATGATCCCTACGGTAGGTGTCTATCCGATCGCCACCGCCAACGATAAATCCCAGATCAGTGCACCGCTGATGTCCCGTTTTGCGGTGATCGACATTCCGGATTATACAGACGAAGAAAAGAAAATTATTTTCTCAAAATACGCACTGCCGAAAGTACTGAAGCGAATGAGTCTGAAAGAAAATGAAATTATTCTGACAGATGAGGGGCTGGACAGAATCATTCAGAAACATGCGAATACCAGCGGTATCCGTGATCTGGAACAGGCCGCAGAGCATATCGCAGCCAATGCTCTGTATCAGATTGAAGTCAATCATATGCAGTCCGTAACGATCGATGCACAGATGGTAGAGAAAGTGCTTGAGTAATAAATATGACAGAAAGTGTGACAGATGACTGAGTACATTAAAATTGCCCAAGGAGGATAATTGTTATGTGGAATGGAAAGAAAAAAGCGGTAACATTCAGTTACGATGATGGTGTGACACAGGATCGCCGTCTGGTGGAAATGATGAATACTTATGGTGTAAAAGGCACCTTTAACTTAAACAGCGGTATACAGTCTTATACAAATGTATGGGAACATTCAAAGGGGCTTCTGATTCATCGAATGAACATAGAAGGCTTAAAAGAACTGTATCAGGGACATGAGATTGCAGCACATTGTCTGACACATGCAGATCTTCCCAAATATGATGAAGAGACGATCCGCAATGAGATTCTGGAAGACAAGAAAAATCTGGAAGAACGGTTTGGGCAGCCTGTTGTGGGAATGGCGTATCCGTTTGGTACTTATAACGATACCGTAGTGGATATTGCGCGTGCCTGTGGTATCCGTTATTCCCGTACGATAGAGCGGACCGGAAATTTTGGACTTCCGGAAGAGCCGCTGACACTGAATCCAACCTGCCATCATAATGATGCGGATGTGATGGATCTGATTGACCGTTTTCTGGCATCTGACAGTGAGGAACCACAGCTTTTCTATCTGTGGGGACACAGTTATGAGTTTGACGTGGATCAGAACTGGGATCGGATGGAAGAGATCCTGAAAAAATTGTCCGGTCATGATGAAATCTTTTACGGAACAAACAGAGAAGTGTTATTTGGTGAATAATAACTATCTCGTACATAATATTATGATTATGTTCTGAATACTATCAGAATCTGTGACAGATGCAAAGAAAAAAGGAGAACACAAATGCAATATGCAATCATAGGAGCCGGAGGAACCGGCGGAGTTATGGGATATTTTATGACAAAGGCAGGAAAAGATGTGACACTGATTGCCCGTGGCCGTCATCTGGAAGCTATGAAAGAGCATGGATTGACTCTGGAGCGTCTCTGGGATCCGAATCCTGAGACAATTGCTGTGAAAGCAACGGATATGGAACACTACAAGGAACAACCGGATGTGATCCTGGTGTGTGTAAAAGGGTATTCACTGGAAGATACCGTCCCGTTTATCCGCCGCGTGGCAAAACCGGATACGATTGTGATTCCGATTCTGAATATCTATGGAACCGGTGCAAAACTGCAAAAAGAACTGCCGGAACTTCTGGTAACAGACGGATGCATCTATGTATCTGCCAACATCAAAGAACCGGGTGTGTTAGTGCAGCATGGAAAGATTCTGCGGATCGTCTTTGGAGTTCGGGAAAAGACAGACTGGAGACCGGAACTGGAACAGATCCGGCAGGATTTTACAGACAGTGCTATTGACGGAATTTTATCCGAAAATATTCGCAGAGAAGCACTTGAAAAATTCTCCTATGTGTCTCCGATCGGAGCAGCAGGACTGTACTGTAACGCGGTAGCGGGGGATTTTCAGGAAGAGGGAGCTCCGCGGGAACTGTTTTGTTCGATGATCCGGGAAATCGCAGCACTTGCAGATGCTATGGGCGTTCCGTTTCAAAAAGACATGGTGGAGGTTAATTTACATATTTTGTCGAATCTTGCACCGGAGACAACTACTTCTATGCAGAGGGATGTAATGGCTGGGAAACCATCAGAAATCGACGGACTGGTATACGAAGTGGTCCGCATGGGAAAACTGTATGGTGTGCCGGTTCCCTCGTATACGAAAGTAGTTAATCGACTGGCTGAGAAAAAAGGGATCATTTTTGATATGGATGGTGTTCTGGTCAATACGGAACCGTTGCATTTTCGGTGTTGGCAGGAAGTACTGAAAGAGGACGGAATCACGCTGGACTATGAGATTTACAAACCGTGCATCGGTTCTACCAGAGAAGTTTTCCGGCAGCTGATGGTGGATGCTTACGGTGATATTTTCGAGGATTATCCGACGATGAACCGGAGAATGGAAGAAAAGAAAAAGGAAATCGTGGAAAAAGAAGGATTCCCGCAATGTGAAGGAATCCGGGAAGTTCTGGAAAAACTACATCAGGAAGGATATCTGCTGGCAGTTGGATCTTCTTCTCCGGAGGATGTGATCCAAAAAGTGTTGAAGGATCTTGACCTGGCTCAGTATTTTTCTGCTTTTATCAGTGGAGAAAATATGGCACATCCAAAGCCGGCACCGGATACGTTTCTTGCCGCAGCAGAAGCATTATTACTGGATCCTTCCGCATGTATGGTAGTAGAAGATTCCACTAATGGAGGAAAGGCGGCAACAGCAGCAGGAATGTCCTGCGTCTGGTTCCATAATCCGGATTCCGGAGATCAGCAGATTCCGGATGCAGTTTTGGAGATTTCTTCCTGGGACCCTTCCAGTGCAGAGAAAATTATGAAAGCATCAGAACAATGAGAAAAAACAGAACAGCCATGCAAGTATTTTGGAGAAAAGGAGCAGATGGAAATGTGTACAGCAGCCACTTATAAGACAAAAGATTTTTATATGGGACGGACGTTGGATTATGAATTCTCCTATGGAGATGAAATTACAGTAACACCAAGAAATTATCCGTTTCATTTTCGCCATATGGAAGAACTGGAAAATCATTATGCGATCATCGGCATGGCACATGTAGCGGATGATTACCCGCTGTATTACGATGCGGTCAATGAAAAAGGACTTGGAATGGCAGGGTTGAACTTCGTAGGAAACGCTGTCTACCAGGAAATCCAGGAGGGACGGGAAAACGTGGCTCAGTTTGAGTTCATTCCATGGATTCTTTCCCAGTGCGCATCGGTAGAAGAGGCGAAGAAAATGCTGGCGGAGATGAATCTGGTGGGAACCGTATTCGCTCCACAGTTTCCGGCGGCACAGCTGCACTGGATTCTGGCGGACAAATATGCGTGTATCACCATCGAATGTGTCCGGGAGGGACTGAAGGTTTATGATAATCCGGCAGGTGTACTGACCAATAATCCGCCATTTGAACAGCAGATGTTTTTATTGAATCAGTATATGCATCTGTCACCGAAACAGCCGGAGAATCATTTTTCCGAGCAGTTGCCATTACAGACCTACAGCCGCGGCATGGGTGCACTTGGACTTCCGGGAGATCTTTCTTCTACTTCCCGCTTTGCAAAAGTGGCATTTACCAGAGCACATGCAGTATCGGGAGATTCCGAGGCGGAAAGCGTCAGCCAGTTTTTCCACATTCTGGGATCGGTGGACCAGCAGCGCGGATGCTGTGAGGTGGCAGAGGACAAATATGAGATTACGATCTATACCTCCTGCTGGAATGCACAGAAGGGAATCTACTATTATAATACCTATGAAAATCATCAGATCACTGCGGTTGATATGCATCGTGAGAATCTGGACGGAACCACACTGGCACGGTATCCACTGATTCAGAAAGGTGAGATCCGGTGGCAGAACTAGAGCGTAAATAAAAAAGACAGAAATCTGTTTCAGACATGTACCAATGGTACGGGACGATTCCGATTTCTGTCTTTTTGTGTTTATTGCTCGAATGATTCTATTACAGAATCTATGGTGATTACTGTGCCTTCTTCATGCGATAACTTCCACTACTGGTGCGGAAAGCGTCGATGATGCGCCGTACACTACAGAGTAAGGTAAGTCCGTATCCGATGAACAGATCGCTGTAATAGCTTCCGGTGAGTTCGGAAAGATCCAGAATGTTATCCAGATACTGATAACACTCGGAAAAGGTGTATCCTTCGTCTTTCAGTGCATCGTAAGCATCCCAGGTCCAGGAAAGCCGATTGGCAAAGAAAATCATCACCAGCATCATCACAGTGGAAATGATCACACCCTTCCGATCCAGATGACCGCCAAGCAGTTCATATCCACGCAGTGCGCAGATTGCAGTGACTGCACCGGCAATACCCGCGATGTATCCGAGCCGATAGATCAGTACCCAGAGCACACATCCGATCAGAGAACCGACAAAAGCACCTACGAGTCCGGCAACCAGATTACTCTTTTTTGCACGGGTTGTCTGCTGATTTTGCTGAAGATTCTGCTCGATCTGCTGTGCACAGGAAGTACACAGATAATGGTAGGAACCATTCACCTCATAATTTGACAGATATTCCTGTGTGCTGCCACAGGACTCACAGCAAGGCTGATAGTTACCGCCATGAAGATACTGAATCAGAGGATCTACGACACTGTTGATCATATCCGGAACTTTGTTTCCGTTTACTGCCGGCATTTTTATGGTCAGTAAGGCGGAAGTAGAAGTACAGGAATAGTCTGCCAGGTGTTTGACATTTTGCTTCTGGTATTCCAGATACTGTGCCAGCTGTGCGTTGTCCGGATCCTGTGTGGAGACGGCATTGATACGAACGTGGTAAACCGTCGATTCCGTTGTAATGACAACCGGATATCCCTGATAATTGCCATCTGCATAGCTGCCGTGATCCGTCAGACTTCCCCCAAGAAGCTGTATACGTATTTTTTCCTTAAACATATTGAAATCCTCCCTCAAAATTTATATGTTCTACCCGTATCATAACAAATTCTGACATGTTTTACCACAAACTTCAGGATTTTGTAAGAAATAGAAGGAAGATATTATATAGACAGAAAGATATAGTATAATTCATGAAAATGTAATGATTATTTCACGCTTGTAATAATAGGAATTTCATGTTAAAATACTTCAAAAATGAACATTCCAAAAATGAAAGAGAGGTATAGAAGGCATGATAAACATTGAGTATATACATAAATTGCTGGATGTCTATAATCAGCTGTGCCGACCGTTATGCCAGCAGACCGGCATTCCGCAGACATCCCTGGATATCCTGATGTTCCTGAAAAATAATCCGCAGTATAAAACTGCTGCAGATATCGTAAAGATTCGTGGAATCAAGGCAAATCTGGTATCGCTCCATGTGGAACGCCTGGTGCAGGAAGGGTATCTGGAACGCCGTGAGGTGCCGGGAGATCGGAGGAAAACTGAGTTGATCTGTACGGAAAAAACAGAGAATGTCTGGAGACAGGGATGTGAGATCCAGAGAACATTTATCGAAACGCTATTTTCCGGGATATCTGCAGAATCAAGGAAAGTTTTTGAACAGGTGATGAAACAGACAGAGGAAAATCTGAATACATATCAAAAGGAGAACAAAAAGAAATGAGTATTTTACTGACAGTAATTGTTACATTTTTTGCAGGTATGGGTGCAGGTCTCGGGACCGGATTTGCCGGCATGAGTGCGGCGGCGGTCATCAGCCCGATGCTAATCACATTCTTGGGAATGGATCCCTACATGGCAGTGGGAATCGCATTGTCCTCGGATGTGCTGGCAAGTGCCGTATCCGCATATACTTATGGGAAGAATAAGAATCTTGATATAAAAAATGGTCTGATCATGATGGTTACCGTGTTGTTGTTTACCATAGTGGGAAGTTACGTTTCCAGCCTGGTACCGTCCACAACGATGGGGAACTTCTCCGTCTTCATGACCTTCCTGCTCGGTATCAAATTCATCCTTCGCCCGGTCATGACTACGAAAGAAGCCATGGCACAGGTGTCTGCGAAAAAACGTGCGATTCAGTCTGTGATCTGCGGAGTGATGATCGGCTTTATCTGCGGATTTATCGGTGCCGGTGGCGGTATGATGATGCTTCTGATCCTGACATCCGTTCTCGGATATGAATTGAAAACAGCCGTGGGAACCAGTGTATTTATCATGACCTTCACCGCCCTCACCGGAGCCGTATCCCACTTTGCCATCGGCGGCACACCAGACTGGACAGTATGGATCCTGTGTGTGGTCTTTACCTTCCTCTGGGCAAGAATCGCAGCCGTATTTGCCAATAAAGCAACGCCGAAGACTCTGAACCGGGCTACAGGAGTGATCCTGGTGGTGCTGGGAGTTGCGGTTATGGCGTTTTCGATGCTGGGATAGAGTAACAAATGTCTGCTGGTCGGATGGCTCTTTGAAAATATCATGCATAACCACGCAGACTATACCCGAAAATGATATCAGCTGCGAAATGGAAAGAAAAAAGTTAATAGATAATAAATAGGAGGATACAATATCATGATAATCAGAACTGCAACCATAGATGATCTGCCACAGATCGCTGCCGTAGAGTCCGAGTGCTTCCCACCGGCCGAAGCCGCCACAAAAGAGGAATTCGCCGACCGCCTTATTCATTACGCCAACCATTTCTGGCTGATGTTCGACGAGCAAAATGACAACAAACTGGTTGCGTTCGTCGACGGTTTTGTCACCAACGAACCGGATCTGACGGATGAAATGTACGAAAAAGCTTCCATGCACGACGAAAGCGGTGCCTGGCAGATGATTTTCGGGGTGAATACAATCCCGTCCTATCGAAGACGCGGGCTGGCAGGAGAACTGCTGGAGCGGGCGATCGAAGATGCCAGAAAACAGGGAAGGAAGGGTCTGGTGCTGACCTGCAAAGATGCATTGATCCATTATTATGCAAAATTTGGTTTCCAAAATGAAGGAGTAACAGACAAATCTGTCCACGGTGATGCTGTCTGGAATCAGATGCGCCTGACCTTTTAACTGGAGTTAATAGGAACTAACTACCAGCTTTACACAGATTTAACGAAAATCATACAATACCATGATAGAGCCATATGCGTTCTCCCACTATACTGTAAACCGTAAATGAATTATACAGATTCATAACAGAGATTTTACAGATGATTTCAAGAATCGAGCAGCAGACAGCTGCCGGAAAAGGGAGAACACAAAATGAATGAAAATGTAAAAGTAGTATTTGGGCTGATTGGTGGGTTGGCGCTGTTCCTTTATGGAATGAACAGTATGAGTGATGCGCTGCAAAAGGCAGCCGGAGAAAAGATGAAGAAGATTCTGGAATTTCTTACGAAGAATCCGATCATGGGAGCGCTGGCCGGAGCCCTGGTTACGGCTGTGTTACAGAGCAGTTCGGCAACTACCGTTATGGTCATCGGCTTTGTAAGTGCCGGACTGATGAGTCTGCCACAGGCGATTTCCGTTATCTTTGGTGCTAATATCGGTACGACGATGACTGCCCAGCTGATGGCATTCAAAATCAGTGATTACATTTATCCGTTGATCTTCATCGGATTCATGCTGAACTTCTTAGGGAAAAAAGAAAAGGTTAAAAATATTGGTATGGTTATCTTTTCTTTCGGACTTTTGTTCGAAGGAATCGAGATCATGGGCAGCGTTATGAAACCACTGGCAGGAAGCCCGATCTTTGTAGACCTGATGGGAAAAGTATCTTCTATTCCGGTGCTGGGTGTTGTCCTCGGTGCGGTGATGACTCTGGTGGTACAGAGTTCCTCTGCAACGATCGCAGTCCTTCAGAGCTTTGCTTCCCAGGCAGGACCGGACGGTGTCAGCAGCGTGATCGGACTGACCGGAGCCATCCCGATTTTGCTTGGCGATAACATTGGTACGACAATTACAGCACTTTTAGCATCTATCGGACAGTCTAAAGATGCAAAACGAACAGCAATCGCGCACAGCATTTTCAATATCACGGGTACCTGCGTATTTATCTGGATCATTCCGTGGTTTGCACAATTTGTACGTTATATCTCTCCAAAAGGAAATGAGATCGATGTGATCTCCCGCCAGATTGCCAATGCACATACGACATTCAACGTGGTCTGTACACTGGTATGGCTGCCGCTGATCCCGCTCATGGTGAAGATTGTTACCACGATTATCCGTGGAAGAGATAAGAATACCGGTGTGGTTTATGAACCGAAATATCTGGATAACAAGGTAATTGATCAGCCGGTGGCTGCTATGTATCTGGTATCTCAGGAACTGGAAAATCTGACAGGATTTGCCGTACATATGCTGAACAGCCTGAAAGGTTCTCTGAATCAGAAAAAGACCTCAGCTGCATATGAAAAATTCAAAAATCAGCTGGATATCGTCCAGCACCTGCAGGAAGAAATCACGGACTATATCACCAAATTGTTTTCCAGCGGTAATCTGACAGAGCTTCAGTCTGAACAAACAGCAGGACTTCTGTATGTAACCAACAATATCGAACGTATCGCCGACCGTTGTCAGGATATCGACAGCATCTGGATAAAAATCCAGGACGATGGCATGAGCTTTTCCGAGGAAGCCGGCAAGGAAATTGAAAATTGCATCAATGTCCTTCTGGATCTGCTGCGCTTGGCGATGACAGCCGTAAAAGAGGGCAGTGAAGAGGAAGCGGAACTGGTATTCAAAAATAAAAAGAAATTGCATAAAGCAGAAAAGAAATTCAACAAAGCCCACTTGAACCGCGTAAAGAATCAGAAATGCGATCCGGCGATGACCGGCTGCTTCTCCGGCATCCTCTACAATCTGGACCGAGCTGCCGACAACTGCGTAAGTATCGCAGAAGAAGCACTGGATAACCAGGGATTCGTAAAATTAGGCGAAGCCGCCAGAAACTTTGTGGCACCGGCTGCGGTTGTGGAGGCTGTGTAAGAGATAATAATAGTAATAAAAAATATATAATTTAAGAGGAACAGAGTATTTTTGATTTTGAGATACAACAAAATTTGAAAATACTCTGTTTTTGGTTGTTTGAGCAATGAACGAAAATCTTTTCCTTCATAAGAAACTGGTGATTAACGCGGTGGCTGAAGATGGAATTAAAATTGCAAATTTTATTTGATGTGATATGATTTTTATAGATAACATATTATCCAAAACAAGTAAAAAATCCAGATTTTGGATAATATATGATCCATAGAAAGGAAAAATCAACATGTCAAACTATGAAACGATGAAAGACCGTATGTCCTCCCATTTCCTGGAATACGATCAGGAAAAAATGATCCGGAAATTTGCTCTGGATCATGATGAAAAGTATCTCTATATTTTCTTTGTAGGAAGAAAATACCGGATTAACCGCATCACCGGAGGAATCACCTGGTCTGTGGATGAATTCCAGACGGAAGAAAATGCAAATTACAACGAAGCCATGACAATCTACGATGTCCTGTGTAATTCCAAAGAATACTGTCATCCCGCCCATGAATGGGTTCATATCGGCAGCCTTTCTACGGTGCGGGGAGGAAATCTGGCAAATGACAGTAACTTTTTCAGGGATGCAGGAAAGAAATTCGATGGAAAGACTGCAGAACTGGCAAAAGCCTGCGAGCGGCTGCATGGGATCAGGCTGGAAAAAGGCGATGTGGCTTACCAGCTGGAACTGTTTTCGTTTCTTCCCGTTATACTGAGATTCTGGGAATCCGATGACGAATTCCCGGCGAGTTTGCAGGTGCTGGTGGGCCGGAACATTCTGGAGTATATGCATTATGAGACGGTGATGTTTGCGATTGGGCATTTGCTGGAGAGAGTGGAAGAAGAGATGGAGCGAAAGTAGAGAACAGGTTGCTATAAACCGCTATTATCCGGAAGAACGGTAACAGCGGTTTTATTGCATTATGGGCTTTAGCCTGTTGAGTGAGATGGAGTTTTTCGCTGTTCCGAAAAATGGAATTTCACTCAACATTTAACCACCCGCTATGCGGGTGCGCGTCGATTGTTATACAAAAAAATTACCTTTCGATTTACAATAAAGTTGTTCAGGCTATATTGCAGAAAGGAAAGGTAATTTATGGCGAAGAAAGAAAATTCACTCGCACATACGAAATGGATGTGCAAATATCATATCGTCTTTGCAATGGTATTTTCAATCACACATCGTTGTGTGAATTTTACCAGAGCAAGCTGTTACTCCATTTAACAATACCTTTTGAAGAAAAGCCAAAGACCAATTTGCCGGGCGATAATCTAAGGTACTACCGTCAGCGAAAACAGATGACAACAAGGCATATAGCAGAAAAGCTGGATATTGTACCAGCGACTGTTACGATGTATGAAAACGTAAAGCAGCCTATCCCTTATGATGTAGCTGTCAAACTGGCAGATATTTTGGAAATTGAAGCGTCCTTGCTCTATGATGATTTCTTCCGTTTCCTTGCCGTGCCCTACACCGAAGCACTAAAGAGTGTTAGAACGGCTCTGGGACTGTCACAGAAGGCTTTTGCAGAGCAAATAGAGATTGCACCCGGTTATTACTATAAGCTCGAAGGAGGCAATCGCAGACCGTCACGAAAGATTTATCAGAAGATATGCGCTATGCTCGAAGCCACTGGTCTACAAACTTCACTTTTATGGGAACATCCATTACAATGAAGGTGAAAGAAAAATGATTGGAGGAGTGACTAGAGCGTGTTTGAAAAATAAAAATTGCACAAAACGCATGTTTCATTTCCCTTTTTCATGATAAAATAAAGAAAAAGGGGTGTTCACTATGTTGAGACGATATGAGTTAACAGATGAAGAATGGAACCGCATTGCACCGTTACTCCCGCCTGAAAATACAGGGAAACAGGGACGTCCACGAAAAGATAACCGCATCATTCTTAATGGGATGGTCTGGTTGGCACGCAGTGGTGCACCCTGGCGAGATCTTCCAGAACGTTATGGTTCCTGGCAAACTGTATATAGTCGTTTTCGTAAATGGATTGATGACGGGATTCTGGATAATATTTTTCGCATTCTAAGCCTAGAGGCTGAACTGGAAGAATTATCTATAGACGCTTCCATTGTTCAGGCTCACCAACATAGCGCAGGTGCTAAAAAAGGGGGGCCTCGAATGAAATCGGACACAGCCGTGGAGGAGCCAGTACCAAAATCCATGCAATAGTAGATTCTTATGGCTATCCAGTGTATTTTATGATTAGTGAAGGGCAGCGTAATGATATCAATTATGCAATTCCTTTACTGGATCATATCGAAATAGATGGAAGCAAGGTTCTGGCAGACCGTGGATACGACAGTAATCAATTGATAGATTACATTTACGATCATGGCGGTGAACCAACCATTCCATCCCGCCGAGGAGCTAAATTTGAACGTCGCTGCGATTGGTGGTTTTATAAGGAAAGACATCTGGTCGAAAATTACTTTCTGAAATTGAAAGCATTTCGCCGAATAGCAACACGTTATGATAAATTAGCATTCACCTACTTAGGCTTCTTATGTATCGTTTCAATATTAATTTGGTTAAAATGAACAACTTAAAATGTTTTTCAAACACGCTCTAGGACACAGAATTTGACTTATACCCGTTGCGGCGATTATCTTATCCCTGATATTCAGTTGAGCAACACAAGTAATAAACCGCTTGGAAAATATGGCAGGATGCGCAGGGCGTTTCTTGCGGAAAACAATCCAATACTCTTGGATGACATGATTCTGACGGAGACCTTGTTTCCGCACTTATGGGAAATTGACGAAACAGCTCACCGTAGAGTAAAACAGATAATGACTGAACTTCTGGAGAGAAATCCGGCTCCGGATAAGTCAATCCAACAGCTTGCTTGGGTGCAGCACATGAGTAGTCTAAAAGCACAGGCGGAGGAAATCGTTAATGCAGAACTGATTTTTTGCTAACAGAATATAGAATTTTTACTTAGGGCTGACTGTAACAGGTCAGCTCTATTTTTTTGATGGGATAATTCTTGAATTGTATTTATGGCAGTTCCAGAATTGTGCTTTTGACAATTCAGCTATATGGTAGGATGGCAGGAATGCAGATTGGATCAAAATATTTATCGATTGAGAATTGCAATTTGAAATTGAAATTCGAGAAAAAAGAGGTATAATGTTTTTATAGCACAAAATTATGAGAAGTTCACCTGAGAAGTTGCGTTTGTGGGAGGTTGAAACATGGCTGTTTGTTATAATAAATTATGGAAAATTCTTATTGATCGTGGTATGAGCAAGACGGAACTTATTAAGGCAGCAAAAATTAGTACAAATGCCATGGCAAAACTGGGAAAGAACGAAGATGTCCGAGTAGAGGTTTTGGTTAAAATATGCGGAGTGTTAAATTGCTCCATAGATGATATTCTGGATATCATTCCAGAACAGACAGCTTAAGGCAAGGAGGATATACTGATGAGTATTGTTTTATCAAAGAAACAAATGACAGAAGAAGATATCAAATTGAATTATATTACTCCTGCTATTCTGAAAGGCTGGAAAGGTCATATCACGATGGAGACCAGAATCACAGATGGTCGCATCAACATCAAGGGCAATATCGTAGTTCGCAGTAAACCCAAGTTTGTCGATTATTTGTTGTACTTAAACGATGGCAAGCCGATTGCCGTTGTGGAAGCAAAGGATAACAATCACTCTGTATCTCATGGATTGCAGCAAGCGATGACATATGCTCAGATGATGGATTTGCCGTTTGCATATTCGTCAAACGGTGACGCTTTCTATGAGCATGATTTTCTGACCGGACAGGAGCAACAGATTGAATTGGAGAAATTTCCGACACAAGATGAGCTGATTGCACGTTACTATGCGGAGCTAAATGGTGGAAATGGCATTTCTGTCGTGGAAAAGAAAATTGTTTCCCAGTCGTATTATTCATCTCAGAGTACTTATCCGCCAAGATATTATCAGCGAAATGCTGTGAACAGAACGGTGGAAGCAATTGCAAGAGGACAGCAGAGATTGCTGCTTGTCATGGCTACTGGAACAGGCAAAACATATACTACTTTTCAGATTGTATATCGTCTGCTCCGTTCTGACCTTAAAAAGAGAATTTTGTATTTAGCGGACAGAAATATTCTTGTAGACCAAAGTATTGCACAGGACTTCGCACCGCTTGAAAAGACAATTTACAAGGTTAATTTTTCTGACAAAGAATGTTTGCGAGAAATTGCATCCCATGAAGTGAATTTTGCCCTCTATCATCAGATGGTAGGTCAGAACGATGAAGAACATTTCAGGCAGATACCGGCAGAATATTTCGATCTTATTATTGTAGACGAGTGTCACCGAGGAAGTGCAAAGGAAGATAGTAACTGGCGCAAGGTTTTGGAATACTTTTCTTCTGCCACTCAGATCGGTATGACCGCTACTCCAAGGGAAAGTGAAAAGGTATCGAACATAGATTATTTTGGAGAGCCGGTTTATATTTACAGCTTAAAACAGGGCATTGAGGACGGCTTCCTTGCCCCGTTTAAGGTTATCAATATCACAACCAACATCGGAGACGGCTGGAGACCATACCAAGGGCAGACCGATATTTTCGGCAATGTCATTGAAGACCGCATTTACAACAACCGGGATTACGATTACACCATCATTCTCCAAGACCGCATTGATGAGGTCGCAAGGGAAATTACGGAATATCTGAAAAGCACCGACAGAATGCAGAAAACTATCGTCTTCTGCGCTTCCGAAGATCATGCAGAACGCATGAGAATTGCCCTTACCAACTGTAATCAGGATATGGTGAAGGAGAACCCGGACTATTGCGTGAGAATTACTGGCTCAGATGTATACGGCAAGTCCAAACTTGACTATTTCATCTCTGTATCCGAACCGTATCCCGTTATTGCAACAACATCGGAACTGCTTTCCACCGGAGCTGACTGTAAGATGACCAAGCTCATTGTTCTTGACAAGACGGTTGAGAGCATGACCACTTTCAAGCAGATTATCGGGCGTGGAACCCGTATCAGAGAAAAAGACGGCAAAACACATTTTGTTGTCATGGACTTTCGGAATGTGACAAGGCTATTTTCCGACCCGGATTGGGACGGCCCGGTTGAGCAGGATGAGGGCTTCCAGCATGGCGGCTTCAAGCCAGAGGGTAGCGGTCGTGGCGGTGGTGGAGGTATGCAGCCTCCTGATGACCCTGTGGAAACGCCCGTCGTTGACAGAGATGGCTGCAAGGTAAAAATTATCAACAAGACCGTTTCAGTTTATGATACGAATGGAAAACTCCTCAGGCAGGAGGACATTATCGACTACACCAGAACCAACATCAAGGGTGAATACGCTTCGCTGTCCGATTTTATCCGCAAGTGGAAAGCGTCGGACAAAAAGAAAACTATTGAGGAATCTTTCACGGCGATGGGCATTGATCTAAAAGCATTGAAAGCAGACCAAGGTATGGAAGATGTGGACGATTTCGACTTCATCTGTTATGTGGCATATGGTAAAAAGCCGCTGACCCGAAAAGAACGGGCTAACAATGTTAAGAAGAAAGACTTTTTCAGCAAGTATTCTGCCGACGCACAGGCCGTTCTTGATATATTGCTGGATAAGTATATGAACCAAGGTATCACAGAGGTTGAGGATATTAAAGTTCTCTCCCTTGCGGATTTTGCCAATTACGGTAAGCCTGCAAAAATTGTCAAGCTGTTTGGCGGCAAGGCTCAATATGAAACCGCTGTTAGAGAGCTTGAGGCAAGTATCTATGAAGAAGTAGAGGTAGGATAAATATGGCGATGCAGTCAGGTTTTATAAAAAGAATTAGAGATATAATGCGTATGGACGCTGGTATCAACGGCGATGCGCAACGAATTGAGCAGATGGTATGGATGCTTTTTCTCAAAGTCTATGACGCAAAAGAAGATGATTGGGAGCTGAATGAGGATAATTATGAATCCATCATTCCCGAAGACCTTAGATGGAGAAATTGGGCGAAAGCTGATGGTAGCGGTCATGCTATGACTGGAGATAAGCTCCTTAATTTTGTCAACAATACCTTGTTCCCGGTTCTGAAAGGCAATGATGTGAAAGATGGTGATGCGGTTCTCTATGAAGGTATCAAGGTGACACCCGATACTCCAATTAAGAAAGCCATTGTCAAGTCCACCTTCGAGGATGCTAACAACTATATGAAGGACGGCGTTTATCTTCGTCAGGTCATTGATGTCACTGACGAGATTGAGTTTGACGATGTGAAGGAAAGCCATGCTTTCGGTTTTGTCTATGAGGAGATTTTGCGGGAGTTGCAATCTGCTGGTTCTTCCGGTGAATTCTATACGCCGAGAGCAGTCACCGAGTTTATGGCATTGATGATAAAGCCGCAGCTGGGCGAAAAGATGGCAGATTTCGCCTGTGGCACCGGTGGATTTATCACCTCTTGGCTTGGACAGCTCTCCAAGCAGGTAACGGACACCACCGCTCAGAAGCAGCTGGATGATAGCATTTACGGAATTGAAAAAAAGCCTTTTCCCTATCTGCTGTGCGTAACCAATATGCTGCTGCATGATATTGAAGTCCCGAACATCTATCACATGAACTCGTTGAAACACAATTTGTTGGACTATACGGATGATGATAAGTTTGATGTGATATTGATGAATCCTCCCTATGGTGGGCATGAGGACAAGTCTATTCAAGGCTTCTTCCCCGACGACTTGGCAAGTTCGGAAACAGCCGACCTGTTTATGTCGGTCATCCTGTACCGCTTGAAGAAGAACGGCAGAGCCGCCGTTGTCGTGCCGGACGGCTTTCTGTTTGGTCTGGACAACGCCAAGGTAAACATCAAGAAAAAGCTCATTGGCGAGTTTAATCTGCATACCGTTGTCAGACTGCCCGGCTCTGTGTTCAGCCCCTATACTTCCATTACCACCAATCTGTTGTTCTTCGACAACACAAAGCCGACAACGGAAACATGGTTCTACAGAGTGGATATTCCATCCGATAGAAAGCATTTTTCCAAGACCAAGCCCATGGAGCTGAAGCACTTCGAGGATTGTATCACTTGGTGGAACAATAGAGAGATAATTCCTGACGGCGAATACTTCAAGGCGCAGAAATTTACCGCTGACTATCTGCTAAATGAACAGGGTTGCAACATAGATCTCTGCGGTTATCCTCACGAGGAAGAAGAAGTTCTCGACCCGCTTGATACGATCAGAGAGTATCAGGAAAGAAGAACCACCCTCAACGCTGAAATCGACAAAGTTCTTGCAGAGTTGGAAGCATTGCTGCCGGGAGGTGTAACAGAATGACCCCCGAGCAGTTGAAGGCAAGTATTCTTCAGTATGCAATCCAAGGCAAGCTCGTCGAGCAGAGACCGGAAGAAGGTACTGGAGAAGAACTTTATCAGAAAATGCAAACAGATAAGCAAACGCTGATTAGGGAAAAGAAAATTAAAAAAGAAAAGCCTTTACCAGACATTATCGACAATGAAATTCCTTTTGATGTTCCGGAAAGTTGGAAATGGGTTAAAGTTGGTAATGTTGGTTCGTGGAGTTCTGGAGCGACGCCCTCAAGGACAAATCCAGCATATTATGGTGGTTCTATTCCTTGGTTGAAAACAGGGGACTTGAATGATGGATTTATTCAAGAGGTTCCCGAATATATTACGGACTTGGCTCTGGAAAAAACATCTTTAAGGCTCAATCCGATAGGTTCTGTTCTCATGGCTATGTATGGAGCAACGATAGGTAAGCTCGGCATATTAGAAATTCCGGTTACAACAAACCAAGCATGCTGTGCCTGTATCCCGTACGCCGGAATGAATAACAAGTATTTGTTCTATTATTTGATGTCTATGCGTCAATCTTACATCGGAATGGCAGAAGGTGGAGCGCAGCCCAATATATCGAAAGAAAAAATCGTGAACTCACTGATTCCTCTGCCTCCTGCAGAAGAACAGCGGCGCATCGTTGCCAAGATAGAAGAACTTCTTCCGTATGTTGACCGTTATGCCGCAGCCTACGAAAAGTTGGAACAGTTTAATGCCAAGTTCCCGGAGGATATGAAGAAGTCCATTCTTCAATATGCCATTCAGGGTGAGCTCGTTGAGCAGCGAGCTGAGGAAGGCACCGGCGAGGAACTCTATCAACAAATTCAGGCAGAGAAGCAACGGCTCATTGCGGAAAAGAAAATCAAAAAGGAAAAACCCCTGCCCGAAATTGCAGAGAACGAAAAGCCTTACGATATCCCTGACAATTGGACATGGGTGAGGTTTGGTGATTTGGGCAGCTATAAAAAAGGGCCTTTTGGTAGTGCAATAACTAAAAGTATGTTCGTCCCAAAAGGAAATGGTGCAATTAAGGTCTATGAGCAGAAGAATGCTATACAAAAAGATGCTACTCTTGGAGATTACTATATCCGCAGAGATTATTTTGAATCTAAAATGAAAGGATTTGAAGTTTTTCCGGGAGATATAATTGTTAGTTGCGCTGGTACAATTGGAGAAACATACGTAATGCCTGACAAATTTGAACAAGGTATTATTAATCAGGCGCTAATGCGAATGAAGATTTTTGAACCATTGTACATACCATACTTCTTAACCTTTTTTGATTTTGTATTGAAAAAGAACGCCAGAAGCGGTAGTAAAGGCTCTGCAATTAAGAATATTCCGCCATTTGAGATTCTTAAAAATTATCTCGTCCCTATCCCACCCCTTGCTGAGCAAAGACGAATCGTTGCCAAGCTGGAAGAAATCCTGCCGTTGTGTGAACGGCTAAAATGAGGTGCTTTAATGAAAAATTTAGATCGTAAAGTCACGCTATTGTGTCCTCTTTGCGGTAATGATCAATTTGAGTCGTTAGATGAAGAATTTGAAGATCTTCTTCATGCAAGTGACGATGTACGAGTACGTTGCTCTGATTGCGGTTCGGAATACACGAAACGAGAGTTGCTCGATAACAATGCCGCAATAATTGATAATGCTGTAGATGAGCTTGCGCAAGACGCAATCAAAGAACTGGAAAAAGAATTAAAGAAAGCGATGAAAAAATGGAAGTTTTGATTGGCATATTGAAGGAAGTGGTGCCCTTCATAAAAGATTGGGGTGCGCTAATCATCGCAGGTATATCTCTGTTAGTTGCCATCATTTCGCTGTTTAAATCTTCAAAGGCACAACGTCTCCAGAACAAGGTTAATGAACTGGAGCTCAAGATTAAGCAGAATGAACTGGACAAGATAGCCAAGGAGAAGGAAGATTCGGTACTTGCATGCGTTGAGGTAAGATTTATTACTGTGGGCAAAGGTAAGCATAGACTGAAAGTTTGGAATTCCGGAAATGCGACCGCTTATAATGTAAGCGCTCGATTTGATGGTGATGTTGGAATTATGATTATGGATCGTGAAAAGCAGCCTTTTGAAGAATTGGAGGCAGGAAAAAGCTATGAATTGATTTTAATCACGCATAATGGTTTTGCATCAAAGTTTAGAATAATCACTGAGTGGACAGATTCAAGCGGCAAACAGCATACCAAAACACAAATGGGCGATTTTTCGTAAATTTAATTGTGGTTGTTTTGTTTCGGACTACAAATCACATTTGATAATTAAGAGGAGGGGCATCAATGAATCACAGTGAACGAGAACAATTCTGGCAAACATTATGTTCTTTGCCTGGAAATGATATTGTGGCAGAACGCGAACAACTATTCAAATCAATTAAGTATCCGAAGCTGCTTTTCCGGTATCGACCTGTCAGCACAAAAAGCTTGGAAGCACTCAGAACTAACAGGCTCTATTTTTCTTCTGCGAATTATTATGACGATCCTTTTGATACCTTTCTTCACATCGATATTGAAGCGATCCGGAAAGAGTATCTAAGTGCATTCCAGACTCCGGAAAGTACAGAAGCTGTTGTGGATGGTGTTAAGTCATTGCTTGGGAATATTCTCTCTGAGGAGCAAGCAGCGCAGTTTACGGTTGAGAATGTGACAAACGCGCTTTCTCACGGGCTTACCGAAAGCTTTCTGAATGCAGCGCTTTCACTCCGTGATGAAGTTAAAAAGGATACGTGGTCAGTTTGTTTCTCCGAAAATGGGTTTAATGAGGTTCTGTGGCTGAAATATGCAGATCAGCACAGAGGTTTTGTGCAAATCTACGACCTTGAAAACAATGACAACTTCTTATGCGGTAAGCAGGAGAAATGCGCTAATTGCGGAATCAAGAACTACGGAACGCCGCTATATCCGATTTATTATTCGGACACGCCTTATGATGCAACCAAATTTGCGAAATTCGTTATGCTCCGTAAAATAGCAGAGACAACCGCAACTCAGATTCCTCCAGAGCTATATGCAGGTATGGGAAGTGCTTTATGGGAACAAGAAAGAACGACCCTAATCAAAAAAGAGTGCCATAAATACGATGAAGAATGGCGAATGATAACTGGCTGCATTATGAAGCCGCCGGTGATGATGGAATGGATCCCAAGCGGTATAATTCTCGGTCTGCGAATGGACGTAGCAGAGGAAAATCTTGTTGTAAGCATGGCAAAAGAAGCCGGAATCAAAAATATTTATAAATCCTACATAAATGCGCAAAACAAGTTGGATGCTTATCCTTTGAAATTGTAATCTTTCCAGCGGGTATGTGAATAGTTGAAATGAGGTGAAAGCAATGAGGAGAGAAGAATACGCTTGTCCTAAAATGGAGTACAGTTTATAGTAGTGTATAGCGTGTACCAAGTTATAATTA
>ERZ1673722.551-NODE-551-length-47182-cov-10.310968_pt1 | contig 47182 bp, 41 predicted proteins | sample MGYA00580222_ERZ1673722 | MGnify/ENA primary metagenome ERZ1673722 (study PRJEB41218, sample SAMN15661750) | gut metagenome | host: Homo sapiens | place: Canada: London | collected 2015-08-20/2019-03-30 | study: EMG produced TPA metagenomics assembly of... | reverse complement strand
ATCTAAATTTCAGGCCGAATTGTCTCGAGTGTCCTAATTGGTATTGCAATTAACCATTTTTCTTATTATTTTATTTCGTTTTTTTTATAATTGATAGCATTAGTGTTTTAATATATAATATATGTGCTTATTTTGTTCATGGTTAGTGTTAAAAATGATAATTTATTAGAGTTAAAGGAAGGATTGTCAATGAAAAAAAGTAAATTTATATTAGCAAGTGTATTAGCAAGTGTATTAGCAAATGTTAGTATAGGAAATATTGTTTTAGCTGCAAGTAGTTCTATCAACATTGGAGGGGGGACCGTTATCAATGGATCCACTAACACTCTTACAGACAATGGTACAGTTGCTATTGGGAATAAAGTAACTGCTGCAGGAACTTCCGTAGTTATTGGTACTGAAACAACCGCAGTTAATACTTCAGATAAAAATAATAAAGCCTTTGCTACTGTAATAGGCTACAAAGCGCAAGGAACAAACTATGAAGCTGTTGCAATTGGATATGCTTCCAATGCTTCTGCAAAAAATAGTACTGCTTTAGGAACAAAAGCTACATCAAGTGGTTATAATAGTTTAGCCGTAGGTAATTATGTTTTTGCAACTGGATCTGATTCTGCAGCAATCGGATCAAATACTACAACAAGCAGCAATGGTAGTACTGCTGTTGGTAATTACTCTAAATCTACTGGCCTAGCTGCTACCGCCTTAGGGTATAACTCTAGATCTACAGTATTTGGTGGAACAGCATTAGGCGCTCTCTCTGTAGCTTCAAGAGAATCTGGTTATTTTGGATATGATCCAACTACAAATACAAATTCAACCAGTTATTCAAATACCTGGCATTCAACGTTAGGAGCTGTATCTCTTGGAACCGATAATTATAAACGCCAAATTATAAATTTAGCAGCAGGAACTGAAGATACAGATGCAGTAAATGTAGCTCAACTAAAAGCTGTACGGACATATGCAACTTATACTGCTGGAGATGCAGTTTCTGTTACTGATAATTCTGATGGATCTCATATTCTATCTGTCAATTATGGTGATGGATTACATCTTACTTCTGACAATAAATTAGCTGCAGACGTTACCGAATCAGATATTAATACTATTAATTCAACAATAACTAATATAGGCAGCCAAGTAACTACTAATACTAATAATATTAGTAGCTTAAATACTACCGTAACTAATATTGGTAATCAAGTAGATACAAATACCCAAAATATTGCTGAATTAAATAAACAAGTATCTACTAATACAAATTCTATCAATAAATTAGGACACGATATTACTCGTGTTGGCGCTATGAGTGCTGCATTAGCAGGGTTACATCCAATGGACTTTGATCCAGATAATAAATTTAATGTAGCAGTTGCTGGCGGTTTCTACAAAGATAAACAAGCGCTAGCATTAGGTGCATTCTATCATCCTAACGAAGAAACTATGTTTAGTGTAGGCACTACTGTTGGTAATAACGATAATATGGTTAATATTGGGGCCTCTTTCAAAGTTGGTCAGACTACTACTGAACGGAAATTCAAAGAACAATATAAAACAGCTCCAATCAGTACTGTTTATGTATTAGAAGATAAGGTTAATTCTTTAGAAAAAGAAAATGCTGAATTAAAAGAAACTGTTGCTAAATTAGTCGCAAAAGTTGGTTTATAATCAATTTTCAATAAAAAACATATAAAAAAAACACATAAAATTATAATTGTAATTTTATGTGTTTTTTTATATGTTTAATTAGCAATGTTTAAACAACAATAAGGACTATTTATATTTTTTTTAACTGAAATCTACCGATTACTTATCATCTATATGCCAATATTTGTAAACTGTCATTTTAGATAATCCCGTCTCTCGTATGCATTGTGCTTTTCGTCCCTCTGGATTTTTTAATTTCCAACAAGTAACGATTTTTTCTTTAGTTCCACTACCAATAGGTCGTCCGTTACCTTCACGCCAATCAGATTTACCAGAAAGCTGAATTTTTAGGTCTCTAATCCCTCTGGCAATAAATAAATGATCCTTTTGTTTCTTATAATTTCGTTTATTACGTTTTATTTGAATTCCAGCTACTCGTTCTATAAAATCAATAGTACATGTAAATGCTCTAGTTCTATAGCCTTTTAAACCAGCATCTATATCATCCATAGAAAAATGATTAGATTCGTCAGTAGTTCTTTTATCAAATAAAGGTAGGAGAGCTTCAGCATCAGCTTTTAATTCATCAAAGGGTATGTTACATTTCATCGCATAAGTCGCCAATGTAAAAATACCATAATAACGATGCCCTTGCCGTGACTTATTTTTTATTTCACGTAACCACCAATCATATAAATCCCTTTTTACAATCCAATGCCCAGGAGATGCCCTCTTTACAATTCTATTTTCATACCAAATTGGCCATAACTCCTTAGCTTTATCTAAGGGAGTATTGGATTTACCTATATCAAATCTAAATTTATTAAAACGATCATCACCTTCAGGATAATATGACTCTAAGTCATTTATTTCCCATCTAGGTCCAGTTTTCCAAGCTCTTACGGGATAACCCTTACCTAGCTTAGAAGCTGTTCCTACAACGCGATATCGTTAAATTATCAGATTCCTGATACATAATAAGCAGATTGTTACTCTTAAGCCGGGTGCTTATCACGCTGCTATGTGTTGTGACAAAAAGCTGGAAATTCTTTGCAAACGCTACCTGCTGAACAAGTCTCCGAAAATTTACAGGACTTAAATGATTTTCTGGTTCTTCAATAAAGATACCGTCTACATTTTCACCAGAACGCTGCTTTTTCCGACCTCATTATCACCAAGAAAATGCCCATATACATTACCACCATTCCATACCGTGCCGAAATCACTTCATCACCTTCTCCAGCAGAGATTTGCAGCTGTCTACCACATCGTAGATGATATTCCCGCTGGAGATCGCTTTGAAATAAATGTCCCTTCGACGGTGGATCTTTGACTCCTCACTCAGGCGAAGCTGCATCGAATTCATGGAGCCTTTTGTCTCGACTACAAAACAGATATGCTTTACCGTTTCTTTATAGAAAGCAATCAACCAGTCGGGATTACCTGTTTTGTGCTTATTCTGTGAAAAAGTAAAGTTTCCTTTTGACAAATAAAGCAGAGCTTTTCTTGCCACAATCCGAAGAAAATTGTAGGAGGAAAAATCAATGATTACTACAATTTCCAACATCAATGTTCAATATCTTTCAGCCACGGTGCTTCGCCAGTGTCTGGCTGATTCAATCGGTTCTCTTCACAGAAAATAACCATTCTTTATGAGTGATTTTTGTTTCAACGACCTCGCCTTTCTACTTTGATTTTGTAGGCATCTTTATATCGCCACTTTATTTCCTTTTTCTGCGTAAGACCCCACGCCGTTTTTGTCTGTATGGACTTTCAGAGATTTCAACACCTCCTCCTATTAAAACAGGTTTGAATTTAACCTATTTATTATAATAATAGAATCATCAATACTAAGGAAGTCTCATCTATGAATATAAACTCTGAAATTTTCGTGTCCATCACGGAAGCAAATCAAAACTTTTCTCATGGCCCGTATAGTTGATGAAAAAGGAGCTGTTGTTATCCTAAAAAATAATTCTCCTCGCTATCTTCGACAGTTTGTGATGTACTGACCAAGCCCCTGTCCCATATCAAGGATCCTAAACGCTGCCTACAAATCCATAAGGCATTACTGCTTGGCGTTCCTGTAAGACCTGCGATTCGTTTTATCTTCGGTCTTATTTTCAGAAGACTCTTAGATCGTTTTGTTGAATAGGACTTGAAAGACGATAATTCATCAATGACCGCCGTATCAAAGTCGAATGGAAATCCACTCTTCCCACTAAACCAATCGACATTTTCTCTGTTAATCAGATAGATACCAGCGCTTTTCTTAACGCCTCTTTTCTCTCTGACTCTATACCGATAACCACAGAATATGTTAGTCCCTTTAAGCGCTCCCATTTTTCTATTTCATCAGGCCATGTATCACTTGTTACTCGAAGTGGTGAAATGACTAGAACCTTCCCTACTTCAAATCGGTTATAAAGAGGTTCAGATATTGCCGATAACGTTATGACGGTCTTTCCTCAATCTAAGCCCATCTCCAAAAATAAAGCAGAAACATCATGAGTAAGAATATGGTTAATATTCTCACCCGCAAAAAGGAGGCCCGTCATGATTGATTTGCTCGAAGGATCCGTCTATTTCGGTGTATTCCTCGGAATTGCCTCCTACTGGCTCGGTATGTTCCTCCAAAAAAAATTCAAAAGCCCCCTCTTTAATCCCTTGCTCGTCTCAGGTATTATCATCATCGGATTCATACAGCTTACAGGCTATAACTATGAAAAAATGACAGACAGTCTGGACTACATCAATTATCTCCTCACCCCTGCCACCATCTGCCTTGCCGTTCCCCTCTACGAACAGATGAAAACCTTAAAAGACAATATGGCAGCCATATTTTTCGGAATTCTTGCCGGCGTACTCTCCAGTCTGATTTCCATATTCATTTTCTGCCTTCTTTTCGGGTTTGACCATGCCTCGTATGTCACCCTGCTCCCCAAAGCCATTACTACACCGATTGGTATGGGCGTCTCGCAAGAACTGGGCGGATACCCCTCCATCACCGTCGCCTCCATTATTTTCACGGGGATTATGGGAAATATCTTCGGTATCTACATACTGAAATACTTACATATCACCCACCCGGTAGCCAAAGGGATTGCCCTCGGCACGGCTGCCCACGGCATGGGCACGGCAAGAGCCATGGAAATAGGACCCGTAGAAGGCGCGATGAGCTCCCTTTCCATCTGCATATCCGGTATCATGACCGTCATAGGCGCCAGCCTCTTTGCCCTGTTCCTCTAAAAGATAAAAAGAAAAGGCGTACCCGAAAGGTACGCTTTTTTATTATGGTTTTAGCCTGTTTCGACAGTGAAACTGTCGAAACAAAAAACTACCCGCTATGCGGGTAGAAAACAAAAGGTTATACCAAAAATCACATCTTTATATAATAAAGGTGCTCAAATCCAAAATAACAAAAGAGGTGATTTATGGTACAAAAGACAAATTCATTATCACATACCAAATGGCTATGTAAATATCACATAGTCTTTACACCAAAGTATAGACGAAAAATAATATATAATCAATATAGAAAAAGCTTAGGAGAAATAATAAAGCTATTATGTAAATACAAAGGTGTAGAAATTATCGAAGGACATTTGATGCCTGATCACGTACATATGCTAGTAAGTATACCACCGAAATTATCAATATCAAGTTTTATGGGGTACTTAAAAGGAAAGAGTGCATTGATGATGTTTGAAAAGCATGCGAATTTGAAATATAAAATTGGCAACAGACATTTTTGGGCAGAAGGATATTATGTGAGCACAGTAGGATTAAATGAGGCAACAATAGCCAAATATATAAGAGAACAAGAAAAACAAGATATAGTAAAAGACAAGTTAAGTGTAAAGGAATATGAAGATCCATTTAAAAGGAAATAAAAAGCCCTTTAAGGGCTAAGCCAAAGAGGCAAAAACACTAGGGTTTGAGAAAAGCGAAAACCAGCGCCTTTAGACGCTGGTTGTTCATATGGGCTTATAGCCCTTGTGCAAACCACCCGTTATACGGGTGGTTTTGATTGCAAATAAGGAAGTAAATAATACGGATCACATCCGCTTGATAAAAAACTCGTTTATGTTTCCGCTTTTGCTTGCTTCCCGTCACGCGGAGACAGCTTTTTTGTGTGAGTCATTTCAGTATTTTTTGTTTTTGCTCACACTTATTTCTATTCTTTTGTTTTTACTCATATATGTATTGGCAAAAACAGTTTCAACAGGAAGACCCGGATCTGGCCCTCAAAGCTGTCATCGATGAAATTCGAAACGTCCATCCGAATTATGGATATCGCCGGATATTAGCTGTGTTAAGGAATCGTGGCATCGTAGTAAATAAGAAGAAATTACAACGTATTATCCAGAAATTCAAACTCCAAGTCAGGTCGTATACCCGGAAAAGTCGAAAATATAGTTCGTACCGAGGAGTAAAAGGACACATCGAGAAAAATCGTATTCGTAGGCGTTTTGGCAGCACCAAGCCTCATCAAAAAATCACAACTGATACGACAGAATTCAAGTACTACGAATTAGATGAAGGCGGAGTAATTAGAATCAGAAAATTGTATTTAAATCCCTTCTTAGACTTATATAATCGGGAAATCATAAGCTATTCGATCAGCCCGACTCCTTCAGCTGAATCGATACTGGAAGCGCAAAAGAAAGCCATCGAAGTAACGGCAGATGCTCAATTTAGAAGAACATTCCATTCCGATCGCGGATGGGGTTATCAAATGAGAGCTTACCAGCATGCGCTAAAATCCAACAATATATTTCAAAGCATGTCACGGAAGGGAAATTGCTATGACAACGCACCGATGGAAACCTTCTTTGGAATCTTAAAACAGGAAATTTACTACGGGAAAACGTATCATAGTTATCAGGAGTTAGCCGATGCGATTATTCAATTTATTGAATATTACAACGTAGATCGGATTAAAGAAAAGCTTGGATGGCAGAGCCCGATTTCCTATCGGCTAGCCAATCAAACTGCATAAAAAAAATGGTTCTATAATAAATGTTGGGGTCTTGTGGACACTCTTGTTCACAAGACCCCTTGTTTATATAAAATAAGACATATCCAACACTGCCAGTTAGCTCAACCACCACGAAGAACTGAAAGGAGTATATAGATATGTCTCTCACTTATTTTATCGAAAAACATTTCAATTGGGAAGCGGGTTCTGTCAAAGAATTCGTAAATCAGGATGGGAAATGGGTCCTCTTCATCGATTTTAAGCCATTCACACCGTGTTGTGTTCATTGTCATCATAACAAACTCTATATTAAGGATTATCGGGATCAGAAAGTACTCTTAGGGCATTGGAATTCCCTGCCAATTTTTGGCCTCATTCATAAACGAAGATATCTCTGCAGCAGCTGCCATAAGACTTTTTACGAGCCGATTCCCGGACTCGGAGGTTACCAACGTCGCTCTCACGAAGTCATACGGGAAATCCAGCAAGCCTGTACTGAATTGATAAGCTTTAAGGCCATTTCCAGGATGCAGGGTATTTCGATATCCACGGTCATTCGGTATTTTGACAAGCTCACATTCCAGTCCCCAAAATATCTTCCGGAAATCCTATCCCTCGATGAGTTTCGAGGAAATGCCCGTGGACAGCGGTATCAGGTAGCAGTCAATAACCCTCAGACTCACGAAATATTGGATATCCTGCCTAATCGGAATGGCATGGAAATGATTCATTATTTTAGCCGTTTTCCACGTAAAGAACGCATGAAGGTGAAATTCGTCGTGATGGACCTGTCTTCTCTTTTCCGTCGTGTAGTTCAAACCATGTTTCCTTGTGCAACCATCATTGGATACCGATTCCATATCCAAAGACTGGTCATCTGGGCCTTGGAACGAGTTCGGAAAAAGGTTCAGAACCATTTTCGTGAGAAGCGAATTTACTTCAAACGAAACAAGCATATCCTGAATAAAAAAGGGAAAAAACTGACGTTGGAAGAATATGACAGACTTCGTGAGATTCTGAAACAATTCCCGGAACTACAACGTGCCTATGCTCTAAAAGAAGGTTTTTTCAATGTATTTTCTATGAAAGAACGAGCCGCTGTGACACATTTTTTAGCGCAATGGCTGACCTTAGTTGAAGAAAGTGGGGTAGACGAATTTAGAAGTGTGTTGAAAACCTTTAAAGATTGGAGACAAGCGATCTTAAATGGACTGACGCAAGTGTATTCGAATGGCTTTACGGAAGGGATGAACAACAAGATAAAAGTATTGAAACGAGTCGCTTTTGGATTCCGGAATTTCGAAAGATTTCGCGCCAGAATCCTCTGGGCATCTTTAAAAGAATAAAAAAAGAAATGGACGAGAGCGAGAAAAACTCACTCACGTCCATTCGCGGTGGATGATTTAGTTGGCACCCCAACATTTGACAAAGAGCCAAAAAAATTCCGAGCAACTATTTCGGGTTGCTCGGAAATAAAAGTCTAACTTTTTGGGGTCACATCAATTTCCCTCGGGGTTTTCTTTTTTACTTCGGTTGTGCCGTTTTTATGAAGTTTTATTTTGCTTTTCTCTTCTCGTTGACACGGACTCTTTCGATGACCGGGTTTCCGTTTTTGTCTTTGGAAATGACATCGATACGGAAACGTTCCAATTCCGGTTCGAATTCCTGAATCAGCTTTTCGTTCACATTGAGGCCTTTTTGCATGGCTCTGTAAACGATTTCTGCGAATTCATAGCGTGTCATCATACGGTCTCCGCCGAAAGTTCCGTCCGGGTAACCTTCGAGCAGTCCCTGTTTCGTGAGTTCTTCTACTGCTTCGTAGGCCCAGTGGTTCTTTGCGATATCCGGGAAAAGTTTCATCTTGACCGGATCGGGAGTCTGTCCCTGTCCGATACCTGTGACGGCTTGTCTCAGGACTTCCACTTCTGCACGGAGATCTTTGATTTCTTTCGCCATAGCGACTCTGGAGGTCGTTACATGGTTGCCTTGTCCAAGTTTTACAGAAACGCCTGCGTTCACCATGTTTTCTCCGCCGCCGAAGGATCCGCCGACACTGAACATGGTGTCTTCATTCGGACGGTAGTACGCGCCGATAGCGACAGCATTCGCGCCGCTGTAATTGCCGTAGCCTGCGGAAAAGTCCCATTTGTCATCAGGGTCGAAATCGAGCGGGTGGAGTGCGGCAAGTGCGGCAGCGCCTGCGCCGACTCTGTTCACACGGGTATTCAGTTCGCTCACTCTACCTCCGAGAATGGAAATATTCTGATTGCTCTGGTTCTCGATCGCTTTGAGCTGTTTCACGTTCACCGCATCACTATCCTCTTTGCCGTCTGCCACATTGGCGATTGTCTTGCCACCGGCGTTAATGCCGTCTTTTTTGACGGACGGGCCGTCTTTGATGGTAAGACCTTCGTTGTTAATGGTGACGGTATCTCCTTCTCCCACAGTGATTTTGTCACTTGCCTTGACCGTCTTTGTATCAACCGTATCAGCCTTAACCGTTCCGGCATTAACTGTCGTAGCGGAAACCGAGTTCAAATCCTTGAGGTTTTTAGCAAGAGTAACAGTATATTCTTCTTTATCATCAGCTTTTGTAACGGAAATATTTTCATCTCCTGCTTTAACCACGGTCTTTTTCTTTGCAATCTCATCTTTCAGTTCATTAACGGTTTTATTTTCGGAAATATCAATCTTGCTTCCTTCAATACCGTATTTGATAGTCGAACCGTCTCTTGTTACGGTAAGCCCCTGATCTTTTGCTGCTACATCAAAGGTAACTGCATTATTGGTATTGTCAATCTTTTGTCCGGCTGCCTCTTCTCCCGCTTTTACGGTCCACGAGGTCATCTTAGCGGCAATATCTTTCGCGTTCTGCTCGATTTTTTCGGTGTTCTTTCCGATAGTTTTCGTGTTTTCACCGATAGCTTTCGTGTTTTCGCCGATGGCTTTCGCATTTTCACCGATAGCTTTCGCGTTTTCACCGATAGCTTTCGTGTTTTCACCGATAGCTTTCGCGTTTTCGCCGATGGCTTTCGTGTTTTCACCGATGGTCTTTTCTGCGGTATCTACACGACCTGTCAACGTTGTGATATCTCCAGCGTTCTTTTCAATAGCTTTCGTGTTCTTTTCAATAGTTTTCGTGTTTTCGCCGATGGCTTTCGTGTTGTTCTCGATAGCCGTATCGTGTCCGTCTACACGGGTTGTCAAGTTCGTAATATTCGTCTTGTTTTCAGCAATATTGCTTGTGTTATCCGTTACCTGTTTCTTGAACTTTGCATCCAAGCCTACGGTAACGGTCGGTGCATCATCGTTTCCGCCTACGGTCACGGTGGTTTCACCGTCCGTGCCAAGGAATTTGACGTTGTTGTTTTTGTCTTTTCCGAGGTTGACGGCTTTCGTGTTGGTTCCGTCAGTGACGCTGAATTTTGCGGAAATATTGGTAACTGCCGTATTGCCGCTATTGATATTCCCTACCAGTTGCTTGTTATTCACACCGTACTTGATGGTCGCGCCGTCTCTCGCTACGGTAAGTCCCTGATTTTCTTCTACGTCAAATGTCGCCACATTATTGGTATTGTCAATGGTCTGACCCTTTGCAGCCGGGTCTTTATCCGTTGTCGCCGCTTTGAGTACCCAGGATTTCATCTTCTCTTTGACGGTATCGCTGTTGTCGATCTGATCATTGATTTGCGTATTCAGCTTGGTTACGTTCATGCCGAGCTTCAGGCCGTCATTATTCACGGTCGCCGTGATGTAGTCATCACTCGTGACTTTAACGGTATCTTCGGCTTTCACGATTTTTGTTCCTTTTGTCGCATTGCCGTCTTCTAAGGTCCAGCCTTTTTTGAGGGTCGTGATATCTCCCGTATTGGTCGTTACTTTACTGTCAACATCTTTCAACTGTTTGAAGTTGACCGCATCACCGTCTGCCGCTCCGGCCGTCACGTTGGTAATTTTCTTACTGCCTGCATCAATGCCTGTAGCGGTTACAGACGGACCGTTTGCAATGGTCAGTCCCGTTCCGCCGAGTGTAACGTCATTACCGGCCTTAAAAGTAGTACTGCTTACGCTGGTAAGACCTGTCAGTTCTTTATTCAAGCTGAGCTTGTAGCCTATTTTTCTCTTATCCGTTGTGCCTGCTATTGTTTCTTCGGCATCTGCCACGGTCAGGTTACCGCCGTCTATGGAGAGTGTCGGCCCTTTGACGGTGTATACCGTTCCGTCTACGCCCTGTTCTTTGCCTTCCGTAACGGTTGCATAGTCGCCTGCTTTGACAGTGGTTCTCGCTGCTTTCAGCTGGAGTACGTTTACGGCGTCATTGTCATGGATACCGCCTGCCACATTGACGATGCGGCGATAGTTGGCGGCGAAATCCTTATCCCCTACTTTGTACGCCGGATTGCCGACCGAGACGATACCCGCTGCGGCTTTCACTTCTTCGTCGCTGAGGTAGGCCTTACCGTCAACCGCTTCTTTGGCAAAGGAGTTGCTGCCGATCGCGATGCTGTTTTCGTCATAGGCACGCGCACCGAATCCGAGTGCTACGCCGCCTTTTTTGTACACAATGGTATTGGAGCCGAGAGCCGTTGCGAATTCCGCGCGGGAGTCCGCCCAATGACCGACCGAGGTCGATTCTTTTTCAAATGTACGCGCCTGTTTGCCCAGTGCCGTGCTGTAATTCCCTTTGGCAACCGCCGCGGCACCGACCGCTGTCGTATTGGTGTCATGTGCTTCCGCGGCGGCACCCAATGCCGTCGTTTGGAATCCGAAAGCACTCGCTTTCATACCGATCGCCATCGAGTTTTCGCGTGCCAGTTTTCCCGGACCCGCTACTGTATCATCAGCGACTGGCAAATACGGTTCGCTCGGGTTCCATGCATCCCCCGGATTCGACATGCCCGTACCCAGATGACCCTGCGTTTTGGCGCCGACATAGGCGCCATCACCGATAGCAATGCCGCGGCCGCCCGTTTGATCTACCGTGCTGTTCGTTCCTACTGCAATTCCGCGGTTCGCCAACGATTTTGCCTTCGTGCCGATACTGATGCCGTTCTCAGCCTCGGTTTGTGCCTCCTTACCAAAAGCCATGGCTCCATCTTTCGTTACGCTCGCCTTATAGCCAATAGCTGTGCTAACCTCTTTTGCTGTTACATTTGCCTCTACACCGATAGCAATATTCCAGTTACCAGTCACCTTACTATCCAAGCCGGCTGCAATTGAATACCAACCGTTGCTCTGTGCATTCTGACCGATGGCAATGCCACCGCCTTTTTTCGCTCCGTCATTATTGTAGTTTGATTTTAGATGACCTTCTAAGTCCTTGACAGAGAAATAATGGATCTTGCTCTTTTCGATTTCATTACTCAGATTGGTAATGCTCGTATTGCCATCGAGGTCAATCTTGCTTCCTTCGATACCGTACTTAATGGTCTTTCCGTCTCTTGTGACGGTGAGTCCTTTATCCGCTGCAGCTACGTCAAAGGTAACAGCTTCGCCGTTTTTGATTTCCTGCGGTGTTGTTTCGTCCTTTACTTTCAGCTTCCACGAGCTCATGACGCCGTCAGGGCCGTCGGTAATGCCGAGGTCTTGTTTCAGCTGTTTCATGTTCAGCGAGTAGGTGACGTTTCTGTTCGTATCGACAGTTGAGGTCAGCGAGGACCCGTCCGCCGTTGCTTCCGTTGTTTTGTCTACGGCCGCTTTGAAGGTGACTTCCGGTTCTTTATCTCCGCCGAGTGTGACATTCGCCTTGCCTTCTCCCGCGTCTTTCACGATGAAGCCTTTTTGCAGTTTTGTAATGTTGCCTTCATTGGCCGCAACTCTTGGTGTCAAAGCGTCAATGGCGTTTTTATTCGTTGTCACCTGTGTGTTAACGTCATTCAACTGTTTGAAGTTGACCGCATCGCCGTCTTTTGTACCGGGTGCCACGTTGGTGATGGTCGTGTTGTTCGCATTGATACCGTCTTTATTGATATATGTTTTATCGCCAACTTTGAATGCTTCACTTGAAACGCTGGTCAGGCCTTTGAGCTCTTTGTTCAAGCTGAGCTCATAACCTACCGTCTTGCCTTCGCCGTCCTTTTTATCCTTGATGCCAAGGTTGTCATCTACGGTAATGTCCGGCCCTTTGACGGTGTAGGTCGTTCCCTTCCCGTCTTCCGTTTTTTTCGTGACGGTCACATAGTCGCCCGCTTCGACAGTGGTCTTAGCGTTTTTGAGCTGCGCAACGTTGACCGCGTCAGTGTCTGCCAGACCTGCGGCGAGGTTGGTGATTTGTCTTGTTTTCTCACCCGTACCAACAGAGACAGCGCCGTTTCCGGATTTCCATGTCGCATTGTCTGTTGCCGATGCTTTATCCGTGGCGGGATCGTACCCGAACACGCCCGCAGCGGTAGCCGCTTGCGAACCGGTACCCAAAGCCACGCCGCCTTCGACGTCGACGTTGGCGTCATTGCCGAGGATGGTGACGTTCGATGCTTTGGTTGCCGCTTTCGTTGTCAGCGATCCGATAATGATATTTCCACCGAATTTTTCCAACTCGTGGTTGTCGCCCATGATGAGGTTATGACTCGAGTCGGCGACGGTATTTCTGTTGCCCGTCACGATGTTGTAGGTTACTTTCGGGGTGCTCGTTCCATCATCATGATCCGTATTGGAAATTTCGTTGCCTACGCCGGAAGCTTGCGTATAGAGAGAACCTGACACCAAGTTCCCGTCACCTTCGACGCTGACATGGCTTCTTCCTTTTTGGAAAAGGCCGGTCGGGTCGCCACCGTCTATAGGATCAAGGAAATCCTGCTCTTTTTGCTTATCTTCATCGGTCAGCGCTTCGTCATTATACGCGTCATACACAAAGTTGCCCGTACCACGGACAAACGTACCGTGAGACTCCTCGACTCTGTTCATGTTCCCGATAACTTTATCTTCCCGACCACCATTTTCCGCACTTTGAGCAAAGATAGTGTTATCTGATCCGAGAATAATGCTTTGATCAAACTGTCCTTCTTTGGCCTTTAATCCACCGGTATAATTGTCCGAATTTTCACCGACGATGACGCTACCCTGTCCTCTGACAAATGAATGAGCACCTAAAGCAACGGCACCATCGCCATCTGATGATGTATGAGCACCGATAGCAATCGCACCCCGTTTGCTGGCGCCATCATTTTTGTAGTTGCCTTCATTCGGCGCCATGCCTTCACTTTTTACAGAAACGTAGTGCATGAAAGGCATATTATTATATAAGTATCTGATTCTTGAATCATTTGTACTTACATCCGTCTTAAGACGCCCGATGTCTCCCTCGTTTGTGCGTACCCTCCCGGAAAGATTGTTAATACTTGTGGTATTGGTAGCGATTCTCGCCCCCAGCTTATTTTCCGACGCAACAAGGTCTTTCCATGCTTTGCTCTGGAGAGCTTTCAGCTGCGCCACGTTGACCGCGTCGGTGTTGTCCGAGCCGGCAGCGACATTGATAATCTGTCGGGTAATGTCCTTTTGCTGATTACCGACAGAAACGGCCGCTTTTGTGGCTTTCCACGTGGAAGTTTCGTCCGCGCCGGCTCCCAACGGATCATAACCGACTTTACCGGCTTTGCCGTAACTCGGAGATGCATAAGAGCCTACGTTGGATTCACTGCCCAACGCCACGCCGCCATCGATATCCGCTCTGGTGTTCGCGCCGAGGGTCACCGCGTCCTTCGCATAGGCTATCGACTTATATCCGAGAGCCGTGGCGTTTTCCAAGGCCGCATTGGCGCTGCTGCCGATCGCCGTACCGCCTTCAGCTAATTGTTTTTGCCAGACATCACCCACATTGGCAGTTCCGCCCAATGCGATCGAGTTTTTGCCGTACGCTCTGGCTTCCCGTCCGATAGCGACGGTATTATATGCCGTTGCCGTATCATTTTCATTGCCGGCCATTGCGCTGCGACCGATGGCAATCGTGTCACCGCTGTACGCCTGCGCTCCACCGCTCGAAGAGTCGTAGTCACTGCCGATGGCAATCGCACCAATCCCTTTGGCACTTGTCTCATTGCCGAAAGCGATGGCATCCATCGCCGACGCTTCCGCCGAGTTCCCAAAGCTCAAGGCATATTTTCCCGTGGCTTTGGCGCTCCCGCCGATGGAGACGGATTGATGCCCCCACGCCTTGGCATCACGCCCGATGGCGATCGCCGAGTTCATTTTTTCGATATCGCTGATAACGTAGGGAAGGTTCGTTTTCGGGTCACGTTGGATCGATTTCGGATCATTTTTATTCGCGCCGGCTTCGGCTTGAATCCCGATGGCAATACTCTTATCGGCGGAGAGCGCTTTATCTCCGATGGAGACCGCTTTGTCCCCCAGCGCCCAAGCCATATTACCGATGGCAACATCGCCGTCACCGCCGTAACCGCCGTCCCGCTTGTATCCTCCCGCCAACGAGGAGCGACCGATGGCGACACCGTGGTCGGCTTCCGAGAAGGCACGGTAGCCGAGTGCCATGGCGTGTTTACCGAATGCCCCGTCGTTATTGACGTTGGTCCGTCCATGCGGGGTCGGCATAGCGGTTCAGATAGTCGCGGGACGGCTCATGATAATCGGGACGTACGCCAAAATACCGGAGTGTCAGTCCGTCATGCTTCAGTTTCTCGCCGATTTTATTCGAAACGTCATCATAGTAGAAAATACGATTCGCAATCGCCTCAGGAAAACTCGTAGGCCCATATTCCGCTTTCGCACCGGGGATTTCTCCGCCGTGGGCAATCTTGTCAAGCAAATATTTGGCAACTTCGTTCTTGACTTCGTCTTTTTCCTGTTGTGTCAAAGCCTGTACATCTGCCGTGCCTCCCGCCAAAAGCGCAGACATGACAAAGACGGCAAGCAGGCTGTTTTTGATGCGTGATTTATTCTTCCCATGTCCTTTCGCCAGCTCGGACGCAACGACCCAGCAGTTTTTCGTCTTACTCCAAATCAACTTATAAATTTTATTCATATTTCCTCCTAAAAAGAGAATCGCAGCTAAAAGCTGCCCCCCCAAAAAATATCGACGCTATTATTATATTATTATAAGCCAAATGTCAACGTATATCAAATATTTTCTATATAACTATGTACTATTCTTAATCATGCATGACAGATATCCGGTAAGAAGTATGAAAAAGCACAGGAAATGTAACATCGTTTTCTCAGTTAACACGGGGTTTTCGGAAGAGTGCCATGGAGAAAGGAAATAAAAATTTCAAATTTCTTTTTTCTTATTTTTATTTTTACTTATATAATATAATGAATTCTTTCTCGGTTGTTTGTTGTATCCGAAAAGCAGTGTAGTTTTTTGTGTGAGTCATTTCCATATTTTTCGGTTTTACTCACACTTGCCCCTGCCGTCATTCTTGAGCGGTATCAAGCATACATGAAGAAAAGAAACATAAAAAAAGATTATTATGAGTAGCGAAGAATCCGGCATAGGATAATCGAAATCGCATAGTTAACACCTGCAGTTCCTGCCTGGATTCTTCACTCTGAGTCATTTCCTTTTGTTACATTACAATCATACCGATTTTTACCACCGTTCAAGAATGACAGGCAGGTATTTAGTGCCGTTCTGTAAAAAACGTTCTTTCGTTTTTGCTCCAACCTACCCCTTTCGTCAACCTGTCGGTTGACACTTTAGCCAAGGCAAAGCGTCTCACTCACTTTTACAGCGTCGCTCCGCTCCGTCACAAGTTTCCCTGCGCTGCTTCCGCCCATGTAAAAGGCGTATCTCGATCCGGCCGTGCTGTCGGCAGGCTTATCCCTTGACCGAAATAACCCACTGAATATTCCCATATCTCATCACGCTCCTTCCTGTTTGACGCATGAAAAAAGCACCTGCCTGTGTAATCAGGCAGATGCTTTCTCTTATATCGATTTCCTCTCCCTTAAAATGTCCATAATATTAAGGGAAAGTTATTCTTCTTAAGGGAATGCTACTTTATTCTGTAGTAGCAGGTGCTTTTGCCGCTTCCCTTGCGTCTCAGTTCGCCGGAAGCCACCAGCTTGCGCAGCGCTCCCTCTACGGAACTGACGCTGAGAGACGGACAAAGTTCCCGAATATCCTGTTTGGTAAAACGACCTATCTTGTTTTGCGCTGCAAGCCGCACTATATCCAGTGCGGATCGTTTGATTTCCACAAGGGAGAAACGGTCCTCAAAATCCCTGTAGGCCGCAAGGATCGTTCCAAGAAGGTATTTGATAAACGGGACAGGATCATCTGCTCCCTCATGCCAACCATCCTGTGACGCAGACAGCGCATCATAATATAAATCCTTATTCTTAGCGATCTTCGCTTCCAAAGAAATATATTTTCCGACATAGAATCCGCTTCTGTATAAAAGGAGCGTTGTAAGCAATCTGCTCATACGCCCGTTTCCGTCATTAAACGGATGGATACAAAGAAAATCGTGTATAAAAACAGGAATCGCAATCAGCGGTTCAAGTTCCATATTCCCGATAACACGGTTGTATTCCTCGCACAGCTTGTCCAGCGCAGCCGGCGTCTCGAAAGGCGCAACCGGAGTAAAGAGCGTTTCCCTATGCCCGTCCGGATAAGTCGCACTGATATAGTTCTGTACTGTTTTCGTCCTTCCTGCCACGGGATTATTCATGTGGCTATAGAGGATTTTGTGCAGTTGAAGAATATAGTTCTGTGTAATAGGGATTGCATCAAAGCTCTCGTGAATGATACCAAGCACATCCCTGTAACCTGCGATTTCCTGCTCATCCCGGTTCCTTGGTATTGTTTTCTCTTCAACAAGCTGCCTGATGCGTGTGTTCGTGGTAACAATCCCTTCGATGGCATTTGATGCCTCGGTACTCTGCACCTTGGCTATCTCCACCAATTTCTCAAGTTCCTCCGGTCTCTGCTTCAGATACATCTCCTGTTTTCCGGCCTCTTTGTATATGGCGGCGATAAGCCCCAGCAGATCGGAATCCCACTTTTTATCCCGAATCAATGAGTAGTTGAACACTCTCATTTCCTTACCTCCCATCTTTTACCCTTAAATTTTAGTATATTATAAGGTAAAAATCAAGATATTAAGGGAATAAGCCCTTAATATTCCTTTCCATTTAAGGTCAAATATGTAGAGGTCATATGAATAAAATACCGCGGCTGTCGTAGACCGAGACAGTATTGTCATTTCCGCAGCGTATTGCGCGGTCAAGAGCCATGATGGTCGCAATTGCCCCGTCAATCTTTTCCGTGGATTTTTCCTTATCGGCTTTAATATTCCCAGCCGGGTCGGTGCGGATGAAGATGTTGTCCATATTCCACCGAAGGACAGGGTGTCCGCCGTGGGCGATGCGTCCTCCCAATGTAAGCTTCATGAATTCTTTGGTTGGAGGACTCATATCCTTGAACCCTTGTCCAAATGGAACAACGGTAAAGCCCATTCCCTCGAGGTTCTGCACCATCTGCACCGCGCCCCAGCGGTCAAAGGCAATCTCCCGTATATTAAACCTTGTGCCAAGCTCTTCGATAAATTTCTCAATAAAGCCGTAATGAACAACATTTCCCTCCGTGGTCATAAGCAAGCCCTGACGCTCCCACAGGTCGTAGGGAACATGATCGCGCTTTACCCGAAGGTCAAGAGTATCCTCCGGCACCCAGAAGTACGGCAGGATACTGTATTTGTCCTCCTCATCCTGCGGAGGGAATACCAGCACAAACGCCGTGATGTCCGTGGTACTTGAAAGGTCAAGCCCGCCGTAACAGATTCGCCCTTCCAGATCGTCCTCGCTCACAGCGAAGGAACAGGCATCCCACCTGTCCATCGGCATCCATCTGACGGATTGTTTCACCCACTGGTTAAGACGCAGCTGCCTGAAAGCGTTCTCCTCGCCGGGATTCTGCTTTGCGGAGTCGCAGGCGGCTTTTACCTTGTCAATGCCAACCGTGATACCGAGCGAGGGATTTGCCTTTTTCCACACGGCGGGATCAGTCCAGTCCTCCGACTCGTCCGCACCATAGATAACAGGATAGAAGGTCGAATCGATTTTCCTTCCGCTCATGATGTCGAGAGCCTTCTCATGCTGTTCATAGCAGATGGAATGCGTATCATTGCCTGCCGTGGTAATGAGGAAGAACAGCGGCTGCATCCTCGCATCGCCGGAGCCCTTGGTCATGACGTCAAACAGCTTTCTGTTCGGCTGGGTATGCAGTTCATCGAAGATAACGCCGTGGGTATTAAAGCCGTGCTTGTTCGCCACATCCGCCGAAAGCACCTGGTAAAAGCTGTGCGTGGGCAGATATTCGAGCCGTTTCTGCGATGCGAGTATCTTCACGCGCTTGGAAAGCGCAGGACAGAACCGCACCATATCCACAGCGACATCGAAAACAATCTTTGCCTGGTTCCTGTCCGCGGCGCAACCGTAGACCTCGGCTCGTTCCTCGCCATCGCCGCAGGTGAGCAGGAGCGCCACAGCCGCCGCAAGTTCCGACTTGCCTTGCTTTTTCGGAATCTCAATATATGCGGTACTGAACTGCCTGTAGCCGTTTTTCTTTATCACACCGAACAGGTCGCGGATTATCTGCTCCTGCCAGTCGATAAGCTCGAAGGGCTTTCCCGCCCATGTGCCTTTGGTATGGCACAGCTGCTCGATGAACATCACGGCATAATCAGCGAGGTTCTTGTCATAGCGGGAGGTATCCGCCATGAACTTGGTAGGCTTATATTTCTTCAGTTTCCGTACTGCCAACGGCGTCTCCTCCTTCCGAAAATGGCATAAAAACAGCCGCATCTCTGCGACTTTCTAAAATCTGTCTGTACGAGAGACAGAGCCTTGCGGCCCGTCCCTTTTGCTGTTTTTTCTCTGTGTCTTACTGCTGCATCGCCCAGGCGATTGCGTGGCCTTCATCCTCAAACTCGACCTCGCTGACCGCCGCCAGTCCGATGGTGCTTTCGCAAGTCTTCCTGCCGTCTTCGAGGTACTCGTAAACCGCTCCGAAATAGGAAGGCTTGTTCTGCCCATTGTAGTAGTACCCGGCAAGCAGCACCTTATCTCCGAAGTTCAGCATCTTGCTTCGGCGGCATTCCATGTCCTCCGGCGTGGTGGGATTCGACAGCCTGTATTTTCTCATTCCTTCGTTGATTGTCATCATCGTATCCTCCGTTTCTTTCGGCATGTACATATATCACTACGGATATACCAGCAAGTCTTTTCTGTAGTTTTTCAAAGAAATATGCAGAATTATTCCTCGCCGGTGAGGATGAATCGGATGTATTCCTTTCGGTTTTCCTTAAGGTAATTTACCAGTTCATAGAAACCCATTTCATAAGCAATCCGCTGAACAGCATTCACATCAAACATATTGGTAAGCGCGGTATCTCGCACGGCAAGAATCTGCTTCCTTATTTTCATATCCATCAGTCGCACCTCCTGCATAAATCCTCGCCGTAAGCGATGGATAGCCCGCAGCCGTTATCCCAGCGAACCATAATGGAGCCGATATCATCCACGCCGATAACCGTGCCTTTGGTTCCAATCGGCGGAGCCTGCACATCCTCCATCCGTACCAGTTCCACCCGTGTTCCTGCAGGATACTCCCTGCGGATGCGGTCGACCGTTTCCTTATTCGGAAATCTCATGGTCAGCGCCTCCGTTCTTGAATGCCGAAGACCCTGTGAGGTTCTTCAGCAGGATTTTCCGCTCGGCCTTGTACTCCGCACCGATGAATCCCAGCCGCAGGAGGAAGCAGCGGAATGCGTACTTCTCGTTGTCCACATCCTTTTCCGTGGCGATCACTCGCTTGGCATTTCTGCTCATCTCGCAGAGCGCGGCAATGAAATGCGTGCAGGCCTTCACCGAATCCGCGTCCGGCAGTTCCGCAAACCAGGGGAAGGAAACCCTGTCCTCCTTGACCTCGATTCGGAGGTCCTCGATGCCGAGAGCCTTTCGGATGAGCGTTCCCTTGGCATCCAACAGCTTGGTGAGGTTGCCCACCGAAACCTTATCGAGCAAAATCTCCACCGTAAGGCCTCCTGTTTCGCCCTGTGGCGCATTTTCTTCGGCTTCGGATACTTTCTCAACCTCCGCATCCGCGCCGTCCTGCGGCTCACAGTCGAAGCCTGCGGCGGCGATGGCTTCAATCACCTGCTCGACCTCCTCGCTGTCGGCACGATCGTCAAATTCGAGTGTGCCGTCCTTGGTGACCGTAAGGTAATCGATTTCGTAATTGCAGGTCGGCATGAATTTGTATTCCGCCTTCGCTCCCGTGGTGTCGGAGATGACCTTGACCAGTTTCTTGCGCCGTGCGCCTGTGACGTTGTACTTTACTTGCATTGCGTTTACCTCCGCTTTCGCTTGATTTTCTGTGCCTTGCAGCTGTTATATACATCACTCTAAAGCCCTAAAATAGCAAGCGAATAACGGGATTTTCTTTGTAGAATTATCGCCAGAATATCAGACTCGGAACTGTGAGTAGTACACAATGCCTGACAGCACGAAAACAGCGCACGGGAGTGCGATACCGTTGCCCCACATCTTATATTCGGCGGAGTCCGTATGCGGATCGGAGAGCCACTTGATTATCTGCTTGTCCGTTTTCGGTTTGGATGCGCCGGACACGACATTCCTGTGCGTTTCAAAAACATCCCTCCAGGAAGCAAGCTCCTCATCGGTCGGATCATCCGTTCCGAGGTCAGCGCACCACCAGTCCGGGAATCCCTGCAGCCTTGCACACTCGGTGGGAGTGAGCCTTCGTACGATGTAATACGGCTCCTCGATTACGGTCGGCGGATCTTTGTAATCCGTAGCGACCAGCGTATTCGCCACATCTTCCTCAGTCTCTGTGTGGTAGGAATTCTTGCTCGTGGTATAGACGGGATGAGCGACAGCGCCGGGACCTTTTGCCACCATAGTCGGCTCGACCTCTTCCTCGATGGCAAGACCGAACCGCGCGTTCTGTCCCATGTTGTATGTCGCACGGTCTATGCCGTAAGCCACACCATGCTGTTCCGTAGCGTTTAAGGTATAGCTGACGTTCTCTTCAGAATAGCGCTGCCCTTGTGGGAAGGTCTTGTGCCGTTTCCCTCGATGGCAACCACGGCAATGCCGCCCTGGTTGCATCCGGAATCTGCGCACCTTGTATCGAGCGTCCGAGAGGTTTCAGCCTCGTAAATCCCTGCGTGAGGATTATCTGAAAGCATCGCATGGCTTTTATCCGAACTGATGCCGTAGGCTTTGACCTCCACCACGGCCACGCCCCCTTGGTTGGAATTGGGAGCGTTGCCGCCTGTGTCGATGGTTCTTGCCGTATCGGTCTCATAGCAATTTTGCCTTGCATTCCGTGTGGCTTCGGATGTGAAACGCACATCGTAGGTTTTCGGCTTCTGCACTACAAGCGGCTGGTTGTTGCCGCCTGTTCCGAAGGTAGCAAGGACGGTCTGCGATTTATCAAGCGGTCCCGTGTATCTCGTGTCCTGCGAGTGATTCTCAAACATCAGCGCCGCAGGAACGACGCCGGCACGGAGTGTAGGGGATTTTTCTTCCTCATAGCCGATAGAACGGCTCTTTTCAGAGTGTTCCGTACAGAACCCCGCCGAACCCATGACCACAGGCGGATGATGCGCCTTTGCTCGTAACGTTCCCGTCACATCCTCAGTGATATCCATACGCTGCCCGCCTTGGTCATTCAGGCAAATACCGCCTGCCTCTCCAATGCCGCTTTCAGCACCTCCGGCAGTTCTTTGCCACGCTTTGAAGCCCTCGAAAGGATGCCCTGACAGGCCTTCGGACTCAAATAATATCTTTCCGGCACACAGTCCATCAAAATCTGCGACAAGGTAGATGCGTTTTCTTCTCTGGGGAACTCCCCAGTATTGAGCATCAAATACCCTCCATGCGACTGAGAAACCGTCTGCCAGGACAAGTCCTGCGTTCGGCCATTTGTCATATCGAGGAATATCAGCTTTGTTTTCTTTGACCGAGCAGACCGCTTCGAGGACTGCTCTGAAATCCTCGCCCTTGTTTGAGGAGAATGCGCCTGTGACGTTCTCCCAGATGATGTATTTCGGATATTCGCCATTGGTAGCCTCCCTCATTTCTTTGACGATCCTGATTGCCTCATAAAAAAGAGAAGACCGACAACCTCTCAGACCTTCCCGTTTGCCCGCTATGCTCATGTCCTAGCAAGGCGAGCCGAATGTGATAATGTCAACCGGCTCTATTTTGCCGCCGTCCATCTTTGATACGTCGCCGTAGCGCTTTACCTGCGGAAAACGCTTTGTGGTTACCCTGATTGGGAAAGGCTCTACCTCTGAAGCCCACACGGGCACCACTCCGGAGATAAGCCCCGCAAGCGGAAATCCCCCGCTTCCATCAAAGAGGGAGCCGAGTTTCATTTTACTCTCCATCCGGCGCCTCCAGTTCCGCATAGTTGTATATCTTGCCGTCCCTCTCTACGGAAACCTTGTCCGCGGAGCCGACCTGCTCGATATACCTCTTCACGATGACATCGCAGTATTTCTCATCCAGTTCTATGGTGGCGCAGTTCCTGTCCGTCTGTTCGCAGGCAATCAGCGTGGAACCGCTGCCGCCGAACGGATCGAGTACGAGTGTGTTGCTCATGGATGAATTCTGAATCGGATATGCCAAAAGCGGTATGGGCTTCATGGTCGGATGATCCGTATTCTTTTTTGTTTTCTCAAACTCCCATATCGTGGTCTGCTTGCGGTCGGAGTACCATTGGTGCCTGCCTTTTTTCTTCCAGCCGAAAAGGCAAGGCTCGTGTTGCCATTGGTAAGGGGAGCGTCCAAGTACAAGACTTGGTTTCTTCCAGATACAACAGCCGGAGAGATAAAATCCCGCGTCCGAGAATGCCTTTCTGAAATTCAGACCTTCTGTATCCGCATGGAACACATAGATGGACGCATCGTCCGCCATGACCTTTTCAATTTTGGAAAAGGCATCGAAGAGGAACTGATAGAACTTCTCGTCAGCCAGGTTGTCATTCTTGATTTTTCCGGCAGCCCCTTCGTAGTCCACATTGTAGGGAGGATCGGTAACCACGAGGTTTGCTTTTCGTCCCTGCATGAGCGTATCAAAGGTTTCCGCTTTCGTGGAGTCGCCGCAGACCAGTCTGTGCCGTCCGAGCGTCCACACATCGCCGCTCTTGGAGAAAGTTGGCTTTTCCAGTTCCTCATCTACATCGAAATCGTCCTCCTGCACATCGGAATCGTCTCCAAACAGGCCGGCAATCTCCACCTCGTCAAAGCCCGTGAGGGAAAGGTCAAAAGCCTCTGCCTGCAGAGCTTCGATCTCAACTCGCAGAAGTTCTTCGTCCCAGCCGGCGTCCATCGCCATACGGTTGTCGGCAATGATGTAGGCTTTCTTCTGCGCCTCGGTAAGATAATCCACAAGCACACAGGGTACTTCCTTGATACCCTCCTCCTTGGCGGCGAAGATGCGGCCGTGACCTGCGATAACATTGAAATCCCTGTCGATAATCACAGGATTGATGAATCCGAACTCCCGCAAAGAAGCCCGGAGTTTATTGATCTGCTCCGGGCTGTGCGTTCTTGCGTTATTGATATAGGGTATCAGCCTGTCAATCGGTACAAGCTGCATTTCGGTTGTCGTTTTCATCGTATCAGCCCCCATTCCGCAAACTTCTCAAAACCGCCGAGACCTGAGATGTATTTCCTTGCGGTCTCCACGATCTCCGAATACGGAGTGCCGCCCACGGTGTCATCACCGATGGAACAGGAAAGCTCCACAACCGTTCCCGTTTCCTGTGCTTTGAGCCATGCCCAAATGTTCACGGACACATCAGCCTTGGACAGGTCTTTGCCGTGCAGGCCGCCGCCCGTGACGGAATCGCCCATATCAGAACCGAGTTTTCTGTTGGTGGCGCCCGAGTCCACATCCGTGCCGCCCGTCCAGTTGCCGAGGGGATTGACTACGGCTTTTTTATATGTTTTCTTCAGCTGCTGCGTTTCGGCTTTGCTCTGGCAGATAGTCAGGTTATCGCCGTCAAGAATATACTTACCGTCATACGGATGCTTCCCGTAAATGTCGGCGGCAATCCCTGTCAGCTTTTTCTGTTCCTCCGTCACAGGCACGCCTTTGAAGATGCCGTTGTCTCAACAGCGGAAACCGTCATCCTGGTTTCGGGAGAGGTGGCCGTCCTGCGGAACTTCCTGAACGCTGATTTTTACATTTCCCACGATTCGCTGAACGATAGATGTAATATCGCCCTTCGGAATATGCACGGAAGTTTCCGTGATAATGTGACACATTCCATGACCGAGCAGGACTTCCACGGCAATCTTCGGATTTTCTTCTTTTCTGTATGCGGTATCCACGATTGCCCCGGCGATACGGTCGGCAAGTTTATCCGGATGCGCAGGATTCACTTTCTCAAACATCGTTCATTCCCTTTCTGGCTCTTAGGAGCCGTTCCATCACATCGTCCTGCGGATTCGTTCCGCCGAACTCCGTGGAGCAGTTTTCTTTGACTATCTGGAATATCTCGTTCCACAGGCGGTTCGCCTGGTTCATGTAATTTATCCCGATATTGATAAACGGCGAGGTGATAGGCTTGCCTGTAGTCGGATGCTTGGATAGGTATCCGAGTTTGGTGGTCATCTCCTCGCACTGAATCCACCGTGCAGAACACATGGCATAGCGTTCGAGCAGTTGCGGCGATACGGCTTTTGCTACACCGAGATCATCAAGCCACTCCCAAGTTTCCCTGTATATCTCCGCAGCGAAGAGCGTGGAGCCGTCATGCTGTCGAGCCGATAAGAACTCGTGAGGCTCCGGCATATCCTCGCCCTGCGTGTCCGGGATGTTCAGCACCTCCAGCTTTCTGCCGCCGGGATTCCCGTTTTCCTGTTTCTCACGGACGGCGGTTTTCTTACGGCCCGCACCCGGACGCTTGCCGCCTCTGCCGCCCGTATTATTTGATTTTGTCGGCACCGTTCCCACCGCCTTCCTACATAAATTTTGAGCGACCACAGACGGCCGCCCTTATTACCCTTTTGAAATTGCTTTTTTCGTTCGCGTTGCCCCGCACCGTTTTCCGCATGGAAGGCTCGTAGAGATTTGACCGCCCCTACCGGTCACCGCGCTCTTTATGAATTTTCTCGTGACAGCTTCTGCATAAACTCATAAGGTTAGCCTCCTCATGCGTTCCGCCTTCCGAGAGAGGAATGATATGGTGGACTTCCTCCGCCTTGATGTATCTCTTGTTTGTAAGGCACATCTCACAGAGCGGATGCCGACCTATATATCTGTCACGGATTCTTTTCCAGGCTCTTCCGTATCGTTTGCCCGGGGAGTAACCGCGCTGAAACTTCTCGTAGCGCCTTTGCATTACTTTTTCATGTTTCTCGCAGTAAACACCACCGTCCGTTAGGTTGGGACAGCCGGGGTAACGGCATGGCCGTTTCGGTTTTCTTGGCATGCGCGCTTCCTTTCGCCCATAAGAAAAGCCCACGGGATTTCTCCTGTGAGGCCTTGTTCATCATTCAATTTTACTGATTTTACTATATCACATATGCCACAGTGGTATCTTGTTGCAAAGTGTTGCAAAACGTGCAGGTTTATATTTTGATCGGATTTTCCGAAAGAGTCACATGCAAAAGCGCGGATTCGTGCCAGCGGTAAACCGTTGTTCTGTCCGCGTGCAGTTCTTCCCCGATTCGCTCCCAAGTATAGTTATGAATATATCTGTAGCGAAGAACCAGCTGCTCATCAATATCCGGAATAGCTCCTATCACGCTCCGCATCTGTTTTTTTAGGTCGACCAGCCCGTTAATCTCATCATCTATCTTTTCCTGGAGTTCCCATACCTTCTCAAGGCTTTTTACAAAAGGAGCATCCGTAGGACGGTTCGGATTATAGTGTTCCTCAAATCCGGGAGAGTGGGCGGAACACACCATTTCTCTTAGAGTTTCCATTTCCGCTATATCTGAATTTATCCTATGATCCAGACGATATGCCTGGTAAAAATATTCCTTTACTGTCATGAGATTTCTTCCTCCTTGAGTTTCGTAAGCAGCATTTCTCCATCAAAGGATGTGAGCAATGCGTACCAATCGGAACGAAAGAACCTCTCGAGGTCTTCTACCATGAGCTTCGCGTCTTTGTTCTTCGGGTAATGTTTCAGTTTTTTCCTTGCCGCGCGATAATCCTTCACCGCCTGCAGGATGATGGCGCAAGCAAGGTTCTCATAGGAACTCATCATCTTTTCACCGCCAGATTCGCCCTGACAGCGTCAATCAGCGCATTCTGAGTTTTCTCTTTTTTACGAAGCGCCTTCATGACCTGTTCATCAATCGTGTCTTTGGCGATGATGTGATGAATAATGACCGTTTCCGTCTGTCCCTGCCTGTAAATTCTCGCGTTCGTCTGCTGATACAGTTCGAGACTCCATGTAAGCCCAAACCATATAAGCGTGGAACCGCCGGCCTGAAGATTCAATCCGTGACCTGCTGATGCCGGATGAATGGTGGCCGCGGGGATTTCTCCTGCGTTCCATTCTTCGATATCCCTGGATGTCCTAATCTCACGGACACAGAACCTTTCCTTAATTCGCTCTGCATCGTGCTGATACCAGTATGCGATGAGGACAGGCTTTCCATTCGCCGCTTCCAGAAGATCTTCCAGCGCTTCAAGTTTTCGGTCATGGATGCGGATCACATTCTTGTCCTCGTCATAGACCGATCCGTTTGCCATCTGCAGAAGTTTCCCGGAAAGAACGGCCGCATTCGCCGCATCTATTTCCTTGTCCTTGATTTTCGCCACCATGTCTTTTTTGAATCGTTCATACACTTCCGTTTCCTTCTTTATTCTTGCTCATACAGTCCCTCTTTCTTTAGGCTATTCTGTATATGCGGGAATAGACTTATTTGTTGTTATTGAAATTTGACACTTTTGGGGTTGCATTTTACAAACGATAATATTATCGGCTGTAATATCGTATCCGACGCACTGCCCTGTTTTATTGTTTCGGACAATGTTTTCAAACACAATTTTTCTTCCGTTGATCTCAAGCTGAATGATGAAATCATCATTATTTGTTTTCATGGGCTATTTTCCTTTCTGCCGCCTCAACGATATTTATTAGATCCTTTTCCTTCAAACTGCTCTAAAAATGCGTTCAAGGAGAATTTACGAACTCTTGGATAACGTCCGAAGTATATTGTTGGCAATAAATTGAGCTTAATCAGTCTTCGGACAAATGCCTGAGATGTTCCTAGCTTATCGGCTACATCTGGCACCGACATTAATTGATCCATGCTGTCGTATACGACCTTGATATCGGGGATATTTTTCATATCTATCACCATATTTCTTTTTCATAATAGATTTAACACCTTGTGTCAAATCGGAGGCAAAAAAATATCGATTTTTTCAAAAGGTGTTAGATCCAGAAAGTCGCTTAATATGATTGCATCGTCGCAGGTTATTGAAACTCTCCCGTTCATTTTATGAACGACGGTGGATTTTGAGCAGTCCAGCACTACCGCAGCATCTGCATAGGTCTTTTTTTCTCTACGAATTTTCCTTTTAATTTATCCAAATTAACCATGTTTTCACCTTCCTCCCTTCTTTTGACACAACGTGTCATTTATTTGACTTCAGTATACCTTATAAGCAAATGTTTGTCAAACACAACGTGTCAAAAAACAACACTCTAGGTGTTATTATTTGCATAAGGCGTCAAAATATGATACTTTATATAAAAGAGGAGGGTGTTTTTCATTATGGACAGACGTGAAATTATTAACGCTGAAATCGGTGCCAGGTTAAAAGAAGCAAGATTAGCTGCAAACTTGACTCTAAATGAAGCTGGCAATCTAATCGGTATATCCGGCAGTGTGGTTCGTCGATATGAAATTGGAACTATAAAAAGCATCAGCATTGATATGCTGAAAAGATTTGCAGATATCTACGAGACGCCCGCGTATTCACTATTGGGATGGGATATTCCGGTTACTTTTTCATGCAGCCAAGATGAACAGGATTTGATAGTCAAATATCGTACATTATCTCCAGAAGAACAAGAAACCATTAACGATATTATAGACATTAGGTATCAAAAGAGATTAAAAGAGACTAGGGTAAAGATAGACAAGGCAACTTAGTTATTGTTGATTTCAAGTCTCGTAAATAGGAGGCTGATAATATGGCATATTTTCGAAAAAGAGGAAATAAATGGTATTACACATTATGCTGGACAGATGAGAATGGAAAAAACCATAGTTCTGAACGTGTTGGCGGTTTGACAAAATCTGATTGTCAAAAAGCTTGGCGAAAAGCAATGGAATCCATTGACAAAACAGGTATGTATATTCCCTCGTCATCAAAGAAAATGGATGAATGTTTGAATGAATGGAGTTCCTCTGTGAAAATTAACTATAAACAAAATACAATAGATAGTTACACATCTACCATCAAACACCATTTAATTCCGGCTTTTGGAAATTATAAGTTAAAAAGTATGACATCTTCCGTTATTCAAGAATGGTTAAATCAACAACGTGATTCATATAGTCGCTCAACATTAAAAACCTTTTATATAATATTAAAAGTTTTTTTTCGCTGGATCATATTAACACGGAAATATATGGATGTTAATCCAATGGATGCTGTTTCTGTGCCGAAATATTTTACATTGCCCAACAAAACACATGTTTTTACTTCAGATGAAATTCAAATTATTTTTTCTAATTTTGGATGGAATCATCCTTTTCACATGCCTCTTATGCTTGGATATTGCTGTGGTATGAGACTCGGAGAATGTCTTGCTTTAACTTGGAATAATGTAGATATGGAAAATAGAACGATTAACGTTTGTTCTAACCAATACGACAAAAAGTCAGGATCAAAATTGAGTATTCCTAAAAGCAATGCCTCTATTCGAGTTATTACCTTTGGGCAAAAATTATATGATGCTCTACAACATAAGCGTTGGCAACAAAAAGCATCGCGGTTTAAAGCAGGTATATTTTATAAGGAATTAAATTTTGTTTGTACGGATGAAGTGGGAAATTCCCTTACTTCTAATAATCTTCGTACATTCGGAATATGGTGTAAAAAACAATTCGGAACCGGCTCTTTTCATAGTTTGAGACACACACATGCTACAATGTTGATTGAATCTGGCATGGGACTTGATTATGTTAGCAAGCGTTTAGGTCATTCCAGCATATACACCACTGCAAATATCTATGATAGTATAACATCAAAACGTGAAAAAGAAGCGATTAGTCTAATGGATAAAATATTATAGCCTATAAAGGTTTGCCGAGATTGCAAAAGCTATCTCGGCAAAATCTCGGAAAAAGATTATGAAACTGCTATTTTATCTATATTTCCCATGGGTAATAATTATCGTAAGTAATGTAATTTGAGAATCTAGGGACATCTTAGAACGCTTTATAAGCCGCTTATTTAAGCCATTTATCCGCGAATTAATGTATCTCTCGCGTTTTCTCAATAACTGCCAAATTCCCTCGTTTTTTATTTTTTTTCGGCAAAATATCGGCAAGCTTGAATATTGAAAATTTATTCGTTGTTAGGCTGAAATGACGCTTGAATAAATACTAGTGTTACATATTCCAGCCGCGATACAGATCTTCTTCGACTTGTTTCAACTTATCTTTTTTCTTGCGGGGTTCTTCGTCATCCCACCAAGCATGATAACGCCCGTTTGTATTTTCGGTCGCAGCACGTAAGAATTCTTCGATTTTTCCAACAATTTCTGATTTGCGTCTTTGTTGTACGTTTTGAATCTGCGGCGAATAGTGATTTCCTTTGCCGGTTTGCAGTTCCATGGCTGTTTTTGCGTTGGCATAGAGGCGAACTTGTTCAGTCGTTTTAGAAACACCTGAAATATCTTTGCCTTCTGAATACATTGTAACTACATATACGTTTGCTTTTCCCTTTTCGACGGTATCTCCTAAAAGGAGTGCCGTCTTTTTCTGTCTTTCCCATGGTTCCGTAGGTACATCGGATAGGATGACAAATGCTTTTCCTTGGTAAGGGATTATTTGGTAATTTGTGAGCGGAGTTTCTCCGTCTAAACTGCAATGACGCATAACCAGTCTTGGCATTTTCCGGGAATACAATATTTTATCAAAATCAGATACGTTGTTTTTTATTTCCATTGCTTTTTCTGAGTATATCTTTTCCATCCGTTCTGATTTATTGATTTTCCCATATAGATTTTTCAGCCGTTCTTTATGGGATTCATTTTCGGCTTTTAATTCATCCATAATGGTTTGGATTTCATCTTCACGCTTATTTAGCTCTTCGTGATAAGCCTTTATTTTCTGTTCAAGGGCTTGTTTTTGACGCAGTTTATCCGAATATGACAGATAGAATTCTTTCTTTTCTGCATACGGTATGTCTTTGAGTTCAATATACTTTTGTTCCATGGGAACCAATTCTTCCTGTATACGATTCAGACGTTTCTTCGTGTTGCGATAGTCAGATCCGATAAGGCGCTCGATAGCTGCGTTACGAAGAAATCGATCGGGAATGATTTGCTTCTTGATATCCTTATAAAATACTAACATCTGAGTTCGTTTTTTTGCTTCTTCTTCGGCTCTATATTCAAGCTCTTCATAGACGTCCCTGATAGTAACGACAATAGGTTTATTGGCTAATGCTTCGGCTTCAGCGTCATCTTGTTCAGCGGCTATTCTAGCTTCCAGTCTCTGAATATCCTCCTGGCGAAGGCGTTGTCTTGCCTGTTGGATTTCTTTTGTAACTCGACGCAGCACTTTATCCGTCGCAAAGTATACGATTTTCTGCTCAACAACGTCGTCGTTATTATCCGTTTCAGCGGCTTGATCTGCACTGCATCCGGGATACTCTGTTTGCTCGTCTATTTCTCTTACTTTTTCTTTGATTCTTTCCACTATTTTCGGGTTTTTGTAAGCATCCCCCAAATGTGGGGCCGGAATCCGGTCAAATTGTTCGGCTTCCTCAAAACGACCTTGAGCTAATAAGTCTTGTCGCTGCGCTTCCAGTGTCTTTTCGCTGACCTCTTGATCGATGCCTAATTCCTGGAATTTACGGTTCACAATATCAGCCCATTGTTTTCGCATCTGGACGTTTCCTTGTCTGCTTTGATAGTAACGATCTGCACGATAACCTGCACAGGGATCCCCCTGTTCATTTAAATAATAGTGCTTGAAATACATATCCGGGCCAAGCGGACGGTCTTTTTCTATGGTTTTTTCCGAAAACATTAAGTGACAATGGATGTTGCGATGATCGGAGTCGTAAGCTGCTTCTTTATCATGGATTGCATAGCTAAAAGCATGGTTTTTCCCGATACCGGATTCTTTTAAAAATTCTTCGACGAGGGCAATATTTTCTTCCAAGCTGAGTTCTTCTTGAAGTCCCATACGGATCTCTCGATACGCTCGACCGTTGGATTGACGACCTTTTTCGGCTGCATCCCAAAATTGACCGGCAGTGTTTGCCCAGTCTGGCAGATTTCCCGAACAGGAGAAGACAAGATCTTCTTTTTTTCCCTGCATATTGCTATATTGGCCTTCCCGGCAGATATAGTCATAGTGAGATCGAGTATGTATTTTTGCACCGTTTTTTGCACAGGCGTGGGGATGATTGCCGAAATAGTAATGTGCCATTGTCAACCTCAATATTTTATAAAAATTTTACATTTTAGAGTTTATGTATGACAGGACGCTTGTGGCCTACGCTGCCAGCGTCCTCCCGGAGGGTATCTTTTCGCTTGTGGCGAAAAGCGCAGGGCAAATGTTGGAGACATTTGCGTAAATGCGCATTCATTGTTTTTTTCTTTTTCCGGCTGCCTTTAGTATACCATCATTCAATTTAAAATAAAATATATTTTATAATATTATTTCAGATATGACCTCTTTATGTTCCATAAATTAAGGAAAATAAACGGATACATGAAATTACAGCTATTTACTTTTTATTTTATTTGTGATATTTTTGGAATATCAAAATAAGGAGGTGTGTTCAATGCCATTATTACCTCGTCATACGACTCCGCCTGCCGGAAATGGGACAGATCCGCTTGAAAAAGGCCCAATGAAACCATTTTCGAACGCCTTGAAAAATATTGACCAAGACCGAAAAAATGCCTACTGGCTCATGAAGGCTTGTGTTGTCATTATTGGCGTAGCCGTCGTATCTGTTGTCGGTATTGCTACAACGTATAATTACAAGACTTATGTTGTACGGGTAGATAATGCGACCGGACAGGTAGATACGGGCGGACAGCTCAAATCGACGAATTATGTACCACAGCAAGCAGAAATCAAGCATTTTCTGAGTCAATTTATTCTTGATACAAGGACAGTTCCCCTTGATCCGGTACTCTATAAGAATAACGTTGACAGAGCGCAGCACTTTCTAACGCAGGAAGCCAGTCAGAAAATGATTGCCATGATGAAATCCGATAATCCGCGTACTAAACTTGGCAAAATGACGATTCAGCCCGTCATCAAATCGGTTCAGCTTCAGCCGGGATCAAAATCGACGTATCAAATTCGCTGGGCAGAAGATTCTTTTTCTTTGAGCGGCAATATTAGCAACAAACGAATCAACTATGTTGCGCTTTGCACAGTGGGGATTGATCCTCCGTCAAAAGAAGAAGAATTGCTGATTAATCCGTTGGGACTCAAGATTCAAGATCTGTCTATCTCGATTGAGTCTACATCGACGTTAACTCCGCCTGCAACGACGACGCAGCCCTCGTCTGGCGGCAATGAGTCGGAATTGCCCAGAGGAGGTGCAGTCGAATGATGAAACGCCCTCTCTTTGCAGCACTGCTCGTATGTTGTCTTACTTCTTCCGCTATGGCTATGGATAAATCCACTTACTATGTGCATGATGGCGTTGGCGATGCCGCTAAAGTTGTCTATGAGTATAAACCCGATAGCCTGTTCCAGGTAAAAGCTCAGATGGGATGTATTTCGGATATTGAGCTAAAGGCCGGAGAGAAAATCAATTATATCGGAGCCGGCGACACGAAACGATGGCTCATCGACCGGGCAACGGTTGGCGGCACGGAACATATATACATCAAGCCGCTGGCACCGGGGATCGAGACGAACATGATTATAAACACGGATGTTCGAAGTTATCGATTCTATCTGGTATCCGTGGCAGAAAATTATGTTCCTATCGTCCAATTCGATTTTCCGGATGAATCCTTTCAAAAAGCCTTAGCGGCTCCCCTTCCTTGGAAAAACAAAGAGGAAAAACTCTATTTTGATATTTACACGGAAAAAAAGGGGAATTCTTACGTACCTAAAAAAATCAACAGCAGGTATAAAGTGAAGAAGCACGGAAAACTCGATACATCGGTTCTTCCCCTTGAAATTTTTGACGACGACACGAGAACGTATATCCACATGCCGGACTCCAACAAATACGATCAGCCTGTCTTATACAATGTACAGGACGGTAAATTGACATTAGTTAATTATCGTGTCCGCGGAAATTATATTATCGCGGATCGAGTATTCAATAATGCCAGGCTGTATTATACCTCGAAAACGTATGTAGATATCACTCCGTCTGAACAGGAATATAAAGGAGGTGGATTAAAATGATCGACTTCAGCTATGGTTTATCATTGTTGTTCTATAAAATCAAAAATAAATTGAGCGGAAAAAGGAATAAATACGATGAGGATGCTCAAGAAGCTTATCAAACGGTATACCCGAACACCTTTGATAGTGAAGAAATGAACGATGAAAATGTAACGGAAAGCGGAGATGTCACCATTCCAGACGAAGAAGACGAAGGTGCGCAGGCAAAAATGCTCCGTCGTAAACATATTTTGTTAGCCGCAGGATCTGTTATTTTCATCGGTGCCGGGACGATGGCCTATACAGCTTTGACGCCTGCAACTACCGGAGATCATGAAACAAAAAAATCATTATCTCAAAACGTAGCTCAGGCTCAAAATGCAGACCTGCCTGCACAGTATAGTGATATCGCAAAATATGACAAAAAAAATGCGAATCAAGCAGGTGCGAATGCAGCGAATGGTCAAAAAAATGTTCCGCCTTCCGGCGTGAATGCAGGCAGTAATGCGACAATTCCCGCAACAACTAATACAGCATCTGCTCCCTCTCGAAGCAATGCTCAATCGGCTTCAGTCAATCGTTCCTCGGCACCTCGTGTGTCAGTATCGTCTGCCACTCCTCCCAAACCACAAGTTTCAGCAGAGGAAAAAGCAGCATTAAAGGCTGAACAAGAAGCAAAAAAAGCAGAGGATGATGCCATGAACAGCAGCATCGCTTTTGAAATTGCTAAAAACGTTACGCAGTCGGTTGCCAACAAGTCGAATGCAGCAGCCGGCAGTGCAGCTGCCGTTCCTGCAAATCGAGCAGCTGTCAGCGAAACGAATGCTTATGCAGAACCAATCGACGGCGGTATGTATGCACTCCATGCCGGGACGGTTATTCCGGCGACATTACAGACGGGTATCACCAGTGATTCTCCGAACGGCGACTGCGTAGCTATCGTCCGACAAGATGTATATGACAGTCTTACCGGGACACATCTGCTCATTCCACAGGGGGCAAAAATCATCGGTAAATATGGTCAAGGCGGCTCCCGTGGAAATCATCGAATCGGCGTTGTGTTCAGCCGTATCATTTTGCCGGATGGAACGAATATCGACCTGCCTCAGCAGGCTGCTATTGATGGTACGGGTATGCCGGGCTTGGCAGATAAATATACCAATCATACAGGCTCATTGTTCCGTACAGCATTTATGACGGCGCTGCTTGGTAGTGCTGCACAGTCTGCGACAGGTAATACGTCTGGTGACGACAATCGCAGCCCTGGCCAGGAAGCCGTTTCTGGCGCGGTTGCACAGGTTATGGAAACCGCCAGCCGGATTCTCGATCGGGAAGGCAATGTCAATCCGACGATTACGATTTCACCTGGGTATGCTTTTAATATCTTCCTCAATCAAGACTTGTCTCTAGGTGAGTACAATGAATAGATTTTGGGTGGGTATGTTATCCATAGTCCCCTTCTTTGGCGGACTATGGATAGCGACGGAAAAGTTTGCGGCCATGGTCAATTACGATCGTGCGTTCCTCGGCCCTTCGCTTTTTCTTTTCGGGACACATATCTATCCACCCTGGTCGTTCGTCGTTTGGTATTTTCGTTATCAGCGGTATGTACCGGATTTGATGTCATCGGTTACTCCATATGTCTTTGGCGGCTTTATCATCAGCCTTATCCTCTTATTCATCTTTAGGCCAGAAAAGAAACGAACAGCTCACGGTAGTGCTCATTGGGCAGATTATAAGGATCTGGTCAAGATGCACCTGATATCCGGCTCCGGCGTTGTCGTCGGACTTTATGACAGTCCGTTCATGAAAAAATGTACGACCTTCCTGCACTGGCTTGAGACGAAAAAAGACGAAATGGCAAGCTACGGAGAAGTGAGTTATGACAAAAAAATAGATAATACTCGCTATGACACAGAAGTCAGCCTCCAAAAATTAAAGAAAGAACTTGTCTATTTAAAAGAAGGTACTCCTTCTTATGAAAAGACAAAGAAAAGCATTGCAGAGAAAGAAAAATGGCTGTCTGAAATCCATAATTATGAACCGAAAAATTACTCGCGTGCCAATCTCTTAAAGAAGCTGCATTCGACCTTTTCAAAATTCTACAAAAGGCTTGGGCATCGCTATCTACGGGATAACGACAGTCGCCATATTATAGTCGTCGCACCTACTCGCAGCGGGAAAGGCGTCGGACTCATCATTCCCACACTCCTCGGAGGATGGAAACAATCTGTCCTAGTCAATGACATTAAGTCAGAAAACTGGGGCATTACGGCCGGCTACCGAAAAAGGATGGGCCAAACGGTCATCAAATTTGAACCGACCTCATCGGATGGCTCGTCAGCCCGGTGGAATCCGCTGGATGAGATACCGATTGGAACAGCCGGTGAAGTATCAGCTGCTCAAAACATTGCCAATGTCATTGCCAACTACGAAGGTAAAGAAAATCCGGATCACTGGATAGCCAATGCCGGCAATGTCATTGCCATTGTCATTCTTCATCTTAAATACGCTCATTATGCTGATCCCGAACATTATCCGCAGCGGCCTAACTTGTATACGGTGGCCAGTTTCTTGAAGGCTACGTTGGCCCCGGAGGTCGAAGATGACGGGACAATCGATGACAGCAACTATGTCATTCAAGACTTTGTAAAAGCTATCCAAGCCCTTCAAAACTTTATCCATGTTCCGGAAGAGGGCATTGAAATCGAAGATTGGGATACAAAGGCCAATGCTTACGTCAAACGGACATTCACGCCGGAAGATCTGCATAACCTGTATCCCGACGATTTCGCCGTCTTTAATCCGGAAACATATTATACTCATCCGATTATCAATCGGGGTTTCCTTGAAATTGCAAAAAAGCCCGACAACGAATTGGGATCTATCATTTCTACGGCCAATACGGCCTTAAAAGAGTATCTTGATCCTGTTCTTACGGCCAATACCAGAGTCAGCGATTTCTGCGTCGACGATCTCATGCGTTATGACCGTCCGGTATCACTCTACCTCATTACTCCCCCGTCAGACCTTTTGCGTATGTCCCCCATCTTTCGGTTATTTTTTGAAATGATGATATCCCGTCATACACGGGAAATCGGGGAATACACAAAGGGACGATGCAGCAAACCATCTTACCGTCATAAGTGTCTTTTACTCATGGACGAATTTAATTCCTTGGGTAATTTAAAGCGTTTTGCCTCTGCCTTGGCATTTACGGCGGGCTACGGTATGAAGGCTATGCTCATCATGCAGGGCCTCGATCAGCTGTATAAGACCTACGGCAAAGAAAATGAACTGCTCATGAATACGAGTCTTCAAATCTACTATTCTCCGAATGACAGTGCTACGGCAAAGCACATCGAAGAAAGTCTGGGGAACGAAACGATTGAAGTTGAATCTGTCTCTGATTCCGGGGAATGGTTTAAAAAGAGCATTACCTACTCTGAAATCTCAAGGCCGCTCCTTACGGCAGAAGAATCACGCCGTCTGGGGAATAATGAAATCTTGTTCGTCCAAAATAATCCGCCAGTCAGGACAGAAAAAATAAAATACTACGAACAAGATTTCTTTCTCCGTAAACTAGTGGATGCCCCTTACGTCAGTGATGTTATTCGCACAGGCGGCCGGGCGGATGAAATAAATGCTAATCCCCTGCGGGAACAGCGGTTAAGGCAGCGTAAAGAGGTGATTGAAAACAAATTCAAAGATCTAAAAGTTGAACGTTGAAAGAAGGTGAACGATAACGATGGTATCCCATGTAAGACTCAATCGATTAAAGAAAAAGCAAGAAATGCTCAAAGAACGGCAGCGCGTTCAAGCTGAAAAATTAAGACAGATATATCGTAATTCCAGGGCCGAAGAAAAAAATCTGGCTAAGGAAATCGAAGCTGAACAGTATGCAATGCTTGTACAGCAGCTTAAAGCAACGGGATTTCCTGTTGAAAATATGGCGATTCTCGTCGGTATGGCAATTAAAGCCAAACAGTTGTTTGATGGTGCTGATGAATACGAAAAAGGCCGTCTGATTGATGAATATAGCAGACTCTATCAATCATTCATTGAAAAACAAGAGTCTGACTCCTCCACTCTTTCTGCTTCCAGTGAAGCTGGTGGTATGGATGAATGATATCAAGAGAAAGATTTTAGAAGCATCGAATCCTGCGTTCGAGAGTCTGATAGGGCCTGAAATGACCGAACTTATGCACAGGGATGATATCACTGAACTGTACGTCAATGACGACGGCTATCTACGGTATATGTCCTACAAAGAAGGTAAAGTCAAAACAGACCTATGGCTTGAACCGACTAAGATTCAAGCTATCATCGATCTGGCGTCGGGGCAGGTGCGAAAGGTCGTCAACGAAGCCGTTCCATCGGTTTCCACGGAAATACAGGGGTACGGTGCTCGTTTCCAGGGGGAGATGCCTCCCATCGTCCATAACCCTCAATTCAATATCCGGAAACGGGCGACGAAAATATTTACTCTTGATGAATATGTGACCCAAGGAGTTCTTTCGGCCAAACACAAAGAATATTTGGAAAAGGCCATTGCAGACCGAAAAAATATCCTCGTCGTCGGCGGTACGGGAACCGGTAAGACGACCTTCCTCAATGCGATTTTAGACAGCATCGCTAAAATATCCCCATATCATCGCGTCATATCGCTGGAAGACCTGCCGGAACTCCAATGTTCCGCTGACGACTACTCCCCCATGTACACCATGCAGGATCTGCATCAGGGCCTCGTCTACAACATGACGATGCTGCTGAAAGACTGTATGCGCCGCAGTCCCGATCGAATCATCGTCGGAGAAGTACGCGACGGTGCAGCCTACACGATGCTAAAGGCATGGAACACGGGACACGAAGGCGGTGCAAGCACGACTCATGCAGACTCCGCGATTCAAGGCTTGTCTCGTATACAGTCTCTGGCGCAGGAAGATCCGGATGCTGCCGGCGATGTAAAGGAACTGATTGGCGAAGCCATTGATGTAGTCGTAAGTCTTGTGCATACCGACCTCGGAAATGGCCGCCGCGGCCGCAAAGTTGGCGATATCATAGCCGTTAACGGCTATGACGATCTCCAAAAGAAATACGTCATTCATCAGATTCCAGGTTGATTTTTCTTAGTGCTTATAAACGGCTATAAAAGGTTAATAGTGCTTAATAATTCCTAACAAGACCTAATAGGCTCTAATAGGTATATAAATATATCCCCCATTTTTTTAAAGGAGGCTCTCATGATGGATTTCAAAAAAAGTTTTTATAAAAAAAGAGATGCATTGTATCAAAGCTATTTAAGCCGGGTAGCAGGTTTAGCTGTCTTTCTGGCAACGACTCCGATTCTTTCTATGGCCAGTAATATCGGCATTGACGATACGGCCAATATCGATCAATGGCCATGGACGAAATTTCTTAATTCATTGGCTGAACAATTAACGGGACCATTGCCGACGACACTCGGCGTCCTTGGTTTAGCGGCCGCTGCCATTGCTATGTTCACCGGGAACCATGGATCGGGCACTCAAAAATTCATTTTGCTTATTTTCGCAGTTTCTACGTGTCTCTTTGCCCCTAATTTTATTTCTATCATAAAGGGCAGTGCCGGTGGAGCGACTATTTTCGGATTGCTGTAAGGAGGGCTGTATATGAAAAACGACCAGTATCCGGAAGGCTACGTACTTCCGCTGCACCGATCTTTGACGCAGCCGATATTCTGGGGCGGCGTTCCCCGAAACCTGCTCTTGTTGGAGGTTCTTATCGGGATCATTGGCGGGATTTTCTTCAAAACCTTTTTGATTCCCCTTATCTGTGTTGCAGCTCATTATCTGTTCCGTTTCCTCGGCCAGCATGACCCTGATTTTTTCGGCGTCTTTTGGCGGAGCAAAGACTATAAGCCCTACTATTATCCTTAATCTTCTGCTGTTTTTTTTGGAGGTGATATCGATGTTTAAATTACTCAAATGGCCCAAAAGAAAGAAAATAGATGAGGCTGTGTACACCTCGAAAAACGGTGTATATAAGGATCGTCCGCACGTATCGGATATGCTGCCATGGGTTGCCATTGATCCGGATAACTTCGGAGATTTCAATTTTGTCAGAAACAACGATTTTTCTCTTTTTGCCGTATTCCGTTTTCGCGGGCCGGATATGGCCAGCGCTACAAATTTAGAACTAATGCAGTATAACAATGAATTGAATAATATCATTAAAACGCTGCCGACAGGCTTTGTTATTTATTTCGACGCCCATCGTCATTATGCACAGGAGTATGTACCGGCCGAAATGCCTATCGATTTAGCGCAGGTATTCGACGATGAGCGGCGCGACTATTATCAGAGTACGTCACACTTCGACTCGGATTATTATTTTATTTTGTATGAAGATCCGCCGGAATTTATCAGAGATCGGATTTTGGATGTCTTTTTAGCCACAAAGACAGATGATGATAAATTCAATAAAAACTACAAGATTTATATTGAGTATGAAGATAGATTCAAAGATCGCGTCGCGCGGCTGCAAAATGCATTATCTCGCGTTTTTCAAGGAAAATTTGAGAAGCTAAATCAGGAAGAAACACTTACCTATCTGCACTCTATTTTGTCAGATAGAGAGATTGCGTCACTTCGTTACAATCCTACCCGGTTTGTGTCCGATTACGTTGCCGATGCCGGCATTCTCGGTGGACGAGAGCCAAAGATTGGCAATAAATATATGAAGGTCATTACAGTGTTAAATTTTCCGTCTATCTCTAAGCCAGGGATATTCGATGCCTTTAACGGACTTGATATCGAATACCGGTGGAATAGCCGATTTATTTGCCTCAATAAGCTCGATGCTCGCAAAGATATTTCCCAAAGGTGTAAGTTTTTCGGTCAGCAGGTCAAAGGCTTTTGGACGCATATTCGTGAAGCCATTACAAGAGAGCAGTCAATGGACGCGCTCGATGAAACGGCACTGTCTAATAGAGACGATGCACAAGCAGCCCTAGGTGAGTTAGGAGCCGATTACGTGTCTTACGGCTATTACACGTTCTCGATGAAGATAAGAATCGTGTCATTGAAAAGGCTAACTGTTTCCTTGAAATCCTTAATAGCTTGGGCTATACGGGATTTATCGAAACTGACAACAGTATGGAGGCATGGCGCGGTACGCTGCCCGGATGCTATAAGTGCAATATCCGCCGTCCGGCGATTAGTTCGGCAAATTTTTGTCATGCGGCCCCGATCACGGCAATGTGGTCAGGAGACAAAAATAATGATACCTTGGGGCCTGTATTGCTCTACACCGACTCGATGGGATATACGCCTTTCCGGTTGTCCCTTCATAACGGCGGTGTAGGCCATACGCTTATTGTCGGGCCATCCGGTTCCGGGAAATCGGTACTTTTAAATACACTTGAAGCTAATTTCCTCAAATACCCAAACAGTAATGTTTTCATCTTCGACAAGGCGGCCAGTTCAAGAGCGCTTACTTATGGCGTCGGCGGCCATTTCTATAATCTGGCTGCCGAAGGCGAATCGGATCTTTCCTTTCAGCCACTTGCACATATCGACGATGAGCGGGAAATCAAATGGGCTAAGGAATGGATTTTATCCTACCTCATCCAAAAGAATCTTACGGTGACGCCAAAAGAAGACATTCTCGTTTGGAACGCCCTTCAAAGTCTGAAAGTCCTGCCCGTACATCAGCGTACTATCAGCCTGTTCTGCGACATGGTTCAGTCCCAGGAAATTCGTCAGGCAATGCACGCTTTGACGAAAAAAGGCAGTTTCGGAAAGCTCTTTGACAATGACAAGGACTTTACCGGTGATGGCCGTTGGCGAGTCTACGAAATGGAAACATTGATGGGGATTCCGTCTATTATCCCCCCTACCCTTGATTATCTGTTCCATCAAATCGAAAACGTCATCCGCAAAGCAAATGGGCCTAGTCTCATCGTTCTCGATGAATGTTGGTTATTCCTCGACAATGAAGTATTCCAAAGCAAGCTTAAAGAATATTTTAAGGATATGAGAAAGAAAAATACATCTATCTGGATTGCGACGCAGCAGCTGTCGGATATTGCCAGCAAACCGAATCTATTGGATACGGTCAATGACCAGTGCAAGAGCAAGATTTTCCTGCCAAACGTGAACGCAGAAAGCGAAGCGAATGCTAAATTGTATCAGATTTTCGGTTGCAACAAAAGACAGATTGAAATCATCGCTTCGATGACGCCGAAACAGGACTATTACTACAGCAGTGACAAAGGAAATCGGCGTTTCCAACTGGCCCTACAGCCGGCGGAAATTCCTTTCGTTACTGCAACGGCAAAGGCGGATCAGCTTGCCATGGATCGCATTCTGGCCATGGGCGGCAAAGAAGATTTTGTTGAAAAATGGTATCTGCACAAAGGTGCCGAAGCAGAATGCGAAAAATATAAGCAGTATAAAGCTCGTGCTAAGACCTCTTAAAATTAAAAATCAAGAGATATTACATGAATGGGAAGTGACAGAGATGAAACGAATCAACTTACTTTTTACGGGAGGCTGGGACTCAACATTTAGGCTTTGCCAGTTATCCTTTTTGGATGTCGAAGTACAGCCCGTGTATGTCTGTATCAAGGATCATGAAGATCGAACTAACTATAAGAAAGAAATACAGGCCCAGGACACGATTTTAGCGATGCTCCGGCAAAAGAAAGAAACGAAAGCTAAATTACTTGATCCGGTTCGACTTTCAGAGGAAGATTTACCGAAAGATTCTTTATTCGAAGCAGCCTTTGATAAGTGGGCGAAAACAGAAAAGATTCCAGGACAATTAAGGTATCTTGGAAGATTACCCCTATTATATCCGGATCTTGAGTATTGCTGCGAAGGGCCTACTTTAAAACGGCGCCAGCAAGGCTATAAAAAAGGGAAAACACAGGTTTTCCTTGAAGAAAACGGCTTTCGTTTTAAAATCCGTGAAGATGGCTATGCTGATATAGATACTTCGAAAGCAGATCCCGACTTAAAGCGGTTATGGGGTGGTTTTTCCCTCCCGATTTTAGGAATCACGGAAACGGACATGGTGCCTTACATCAAAAAGTGGGGCTATGAAGACGTTTTCAAGGAAACCTGGACTTGTGATTTTGATGGTGATAAAGCTTGCGGAGTCTGTCATAACTGTAATACCAAATGGGCTTCGGGGCTTATGTCTTTAGGTGTGCAAAACCTTTTTCCGCCTTCAGCCATTCGTAATCATCAGATACAAAAATATTTAGAAGAACACGATATTGATGAAGACCTGCGTAAGTTCCTGCTTATCGGCCCTACATCAATCAGCGAGTTATTCAGTGATTATGTTGGTCATGGATACAAAGTTATCAGCCATATTAATATCTTGACGCTGCCTCAAAATATTCAGAGCATCGCCTACCAGCGTCAGCAGGAGCAGAAAATACGATTACAGGCATATTTTGACGGACTCATTAAGAATTGGAACCAGAAACAGGAGGTGATTTGAGTGCTTCCTGAACTTGATTTCAATGTAATAAATCCTGCGACGACTCGCTACAAACGGACACATAATACGGCAGTTGCTCAAACGGAAGAACAGCTTCGGGAATTATACGGCGCTTGGAAGGTCGTGCTTTGCAACAGTGGTTTAGAGGCGCTGAATACAGCACTGGCTCTGATTCAGCCGCGAACGGTCATCGTCGAAGACGAAACGTATTTTGAGTTCCGGCAAAATCTGCAATATAACCAGGGGTGGTGTCACTATCAGTATATCCAATTAGAAGATCTTGACGATGCGAATGCGCTTGAATCGGCCCTGCAGGGTGCCGAAAGGCCGATTCTCGTCTGTGGAGATAACCCGACGACTTTCGGGAATTGGAAAGACGTTCGCAAGATTTCAGACATTGCTCATCGTTACGGTGCTTATGTCATGATGGATAATTCCATCGTATCCATGTATTACTCTAATCCCCTAAAAAATGGTGCCGATATTTTGGTAAAATCGTACACCAAATTCGTAACCGGCCAGGGCGATACCTTTGCCGGGGGGATTGCCCTTTCTCACTCCATGGAATGGCTCGATGAAAAAGCCGTTCCCTCTGCCGTTCCCGGCCTGAAATCGATCATGTGGGTCGTCTCCCGTCGTGGCAATATTGCTCATCCACTTGCGGCCTACAACGTATCAAAAGGACTGGAAACGTTGTCTGTGCGCATGGATCGGCACACTCAATCGGCACGTATCATTGCCGATACCCTATCTCGTGCAGATATCAAGATCTGTTATCCCGGTGTCGGTGGTCTGATTACCCTCCTTGGGATGCATCCCGATTTTTGCAGTCGTTTCAAACACTTTATTACAGCGGGTACCTTTGGCTGCGCTTACAGCAATGCAGATTTTTTCCGAAGCGATGCCTTCTATAAGACGGGCATTTGCACAAGACTTTCTATCGGCCTTGAACATACAGATATCCTTATCCGGGATATCGAACAAGCCATGGAGATTCCCTTATGGGATATTTATCAGAAAGTGTGGTGGAAAGAGTGAAAAATTTAACTGTTCCCTCTATTCCCCGACAGCTGCTCCTGGCTGTGATATTGGCCATTATCGGAGCCGTCTTGTTCGGCCCTCAGCCTTCTTTGGACTATACTTTTCAACAAGTCGGGAATATTTTCCTCGATCTGTTGAAGATGATTGTCGTGCCGATTGCGTTCTTCTCGATTACATCGTCCATTATGCACCTTGGGACGGAACGCCTTCGTCATCTGTCTGCTCGCTTTTTGCTGCTCATGGTCGGCATGAGTCTTGTCGGATTTTCAATGGGATTTGTTTTCATGTCCGCGGTTCCGATAGCACCGTTTTCGGTCAGTCATATTACCGTTGACGTTAAAAGTATTTCTGCTCCGACAGTGCTCGAATTTATCCGGGGTTGTATCCCGGTAAATCCCTTTCAGGCGCTTGCCAGCGGCAACATGCTTCAAATCATTACCCTATCTCTTTTCATTGGACTCGCTGCTAAGAACAGCAGCGTAGCTAGTGGATTTTCCGCAGCGCAGTCTATCTGCATCCGCGTAGCTAACCTTGTGATGTATACAGCTCCCTTCGGCGTATTTTGCCTGCTCTACCCTGTTGTAGCCAATAACCTGGCAGGCATTGTGATGGCTTATCTCCAAATGACCCTCGTACTTATCGCCGGAGTGCTTTTATATATGCTCCTTGTATGCCTTCCCCTGCTTTATGTTTGCAAACAAGCACCGGTTAGGTATTTCAGGACGATTATTTTGCAGGATGTTATTGGCGCCATTGCTGGCGGATCGATGACCTATTTGGCTCCTCGTATTGCCAATCTCAAGGAAAATACCGTTCTTGACCATGATGTCATTGACTTTTTCGTTCCCCTAACAGCTGTACTGACACGTATGGGATCTACGATTTGCGTCGGAATCTATACGGTGTTTGCAGCTTCTATCTTCAACATTTCGCTGTCCTGGGAACAGATTGTCATTTGTGCCTTTTTAACCATCATTGCCTTGATGTGTGCTCCCGGTATCATCGGCGGCACGCTCATGGATTGTGCAATCATCTGGGCTGCTATCGGCATTCCGATTGAAGCGATTGCATATATTGCCGGCATTGATTATATCATGGATGTCCTGCGTACCATCCTTAATATCCAAGGGGGTGAAATCATCACAGCTTGCATGAATCGTTTTTCGACAACTACGGTTTTAAAAGAAAGGATGTAAGAGCATGAATAAAATCTATAAAGTCATTTTTAACAAAACAAAAGGCGTTTATGAAGTCGTCAGCGAATTAGCTCACTGCCACTCTAAAATTCATTCAAAGAAAGCAGCCTTGGCTAGAATCATGGCTGTTTTCATGGGATTGTCTTCGTTTATGGGCTATACAATGAATGTAGTTTATGCAACTGATACATACAAATATTTAAATGGTACTTTAGATGACCTAAAAAATGGTACATTCCCTTTGTTAACTGGTAAGACTTCAAACTGGGCTCCAACGGGTGTCTTGGAATATAAAGACGGACATTTTTATTTTAGTAGTACAACGACCTTTGGTGGTGGAGATAATGAGAATTATATACATGTAACCAGTTATCTGGATTTAGGAGAAGCTCCCTTTGGAGGCGGTAGTTCGGGCGGCAGTGGGACGGTCGACGGGGATCAATCCGTTTCCGGAAATCAGAATATCAATGGCTCATCCACAATCAACGGAAATCAGAACGTCGGCGGTACGACGACGACGAACAATCTTACCGTTAATAACGATGCCAACACAAAGAATCTGAATGTTTCCGGCAACACCAATCTCCATAACACGACCATTACAGGTGACGCTAACGTAACTGGAACGACAACGACGAATAATCTCAACGTCAACAACGACACGAATACGAAAAATCTGAACGTTTCCGGAGATACAAACCTCCACAACACGACCATTACAGGCGATGCCAATGTAACGGGTACAACAACGACGAAAGAACTTCATGTTACGGACAATGCCTCCATTGATGGAGATACCAATATCGGCGGAAACACTACGATTAATAAAGATTTGACCGTGAACGGGAATACCGAAACAAAAGGAAATAACCTCGTCGGTGGCAATCAAACCGTTAACGGAGACAGTGACGTAAAAGGTAACAGTCATGTTGGCAAAGATCTCACCGTCGATGGTACGTCTACCCTCAACGGCGACGTTGCTATGAACGGTAATGCCAGCGTGGCGAAAGACCTCACTGTTTCCGGTAATACGAATCTGAAAGATACGGTAGTCGATGGTACGTTTAAAGCAACAGGTGACGCTGCTTTCGGCTCTGACATTGACGTAGCAGGCAATGGTCATATCGGCAAGGATCTTACGGTTGACGGTACGTCTACCCTCAACGGCGACGTTGCCATGAACGGTAATGCCAGCGTGGCCAAAGACCTCACTGTTTCCGGTAATACGAATCTGAAAGATACGGTAGTCGATGGTA
>ERZ1673722.544-NODE-544-length-47735-cov-10.127978_pt1 | contig 47735 bp, 44 predicted proteins | sample MGYA00580222_ERZ1673722 | MGnify/ENA primary metagenome ERZ1673722 (study PRJEB41218, sample SAMN15661750) | gut metagenome | host: Homo sapiens | place: Canada: London | collected 2015-08-20/2019-03-30 | study: EMG produced TPA metagenomics assembly of... | reverse complement strand
TAAGGCGGCAAAAGATAAAGCGATAGGTTTAACAAACATTCAGTTTATTAAGCACGATGCTTGTTGTCTGGATGTATTCGAGAATAATGAATTTGACCTTGTGTTATGTTTTGACGGGGCAATTTCATTCTCTGGAAGCAAGGCAGAAGATGTAATTGCTGAAATATGCAGAGTCGGAAAAAAGGTAATGCTTTCGGTTTCTAGCAAAAGTTGTATGACAGTCACATGGCTGAACTATAGTCTTAGTAAACTGCACTACATTCACCCGTCCGTAAAGGACATAATGGAAACAGGTTGCTTTAACAAAGAGAACTACGACAATGCTGAGGAACTTACATCCATTGCTGAATTAAAAGCCTATGATATTGATGAATTAAGGGATGTTTTGAACAAAAACGGGATGAATGTTTTGGAATGTCGCAGCATTGGTAGTCTAACGCATCTGTATTTGTTGCATCTTTATCGGCAGAATTCCGCTCAAGAAGTGCATAAGAAAATCAATGAAATCAGTATGGACAAGAAATTTCTTGAAATCTGCGATTATTACGACAAATATGTTATGCCAAACGGTATGGGCAGTTTCAGACGTGCGGGTATATTTGCGATAGCAGAAAAACCGTAAGCAAAAAGTTGGTTTACGAGTGTGTCCTCAATAATGTTTCACTTTAAATTGAGTACAAGTCTGTTCCACCACTCACAACAACCACACGCGGCTGTTATCTGTCGCAGCCAAAACAATCCGGTGAATTGTTTTGGCGTTGCGATACAATGAAGCAACGACAGTTGCCCATAACCTAATTCAAAGTCACAGGTTCGACCCCTGCTACCCGCACCATAAAAACGAGTGTATTCAGCGGCTTTGGCTTTTGTGTTCACTCGTTTTTTATATGCCATATATATGACACGATCAGCCGAACGGCGAAGTGAAAATCAGAGAATACTATGAAATGGCACTGGGTATCGTTGAAGCTATCAATCAAAAACAGAAGGTCAAGCCGGATAAGAGACTTGACCTTCTGTTTTCGCATTTATAGTTGTCTAAAAATTATTTCGCGTTGACCGCTTCTTCGATAGCTTCCAAAACGGTGTCGTAGTCCGCTTCCGTGACGAGGAGGGAGATCTCGACTTCGGAAGTCGTGATGAGGCGGATGTCGGCGTCGCTTGCGGCGATGGCGCTGAACACTCTGGCGGCCATGCCCGGCGTGTTTTTCATCTGCGGGTCGTAGACGGAGATTTTATGGTTCACGCTGCTGACGATAACCTTGATGCCGGTCTCGGTCTTGAGCGTATTTGCAAAAGACAGCACCTCGATGAGGTCTTGGTCAGAAATGGTAAAAGAAAGGCCGGCATTTGCACCGTGGTTCGGGGGCATGGAGATCATATCGATGTTGATATCGAGCTCCGCGATGCGCTCGAATACCTCAGCCATAAAGCCTGTGGTGGCGGGGCTGCCTTGCAGGGTGACCAGTGTGATATTGCTGACCGTGCTGATTTCGGTTGTGCCCATGATCTGTTCCATCCTTTCTTAAACCAAAGCGGACATGTCGTAAAGGCCGGGGCCCTTGCCGCTCATGAATACCGCTGCGTTTACTGCGCCCACCGCGAACAGCTCTTTGGACTGCGCGGAATGGGAGAGCGTGATGACCTCGTTGTTGCCCGCAAAGATCACCTCATGCTCGCCGACAATGGTGCCGCCGCGCACGGAGTGAATGCCAATCTCGCTCTTTTCGCGCTTTTTGCGCTGTGCGTGGCGATCGTACATATACTGCGTTTCGCCGTCGCGCACGGAAGCAAGTGCATCGGCAAGCATCAAAGCCGTGCCGCTCGGCGCATCAATCTTCTGATTGTGGTGCTTTTCGACAATCTCAATGTCGAACTGGTCGCCGAGCACCTTTGCCGCCTTTTTTGCAAGCTCCAGAATCAGATTAATGCCGAGTGACATGTTGCGGGAATAGAAGATTGGCTGCGTTTCGGAAGCTTTGGTAAGCTCCGCGGTCTGCTCTGCTGTGTAGCCCGTGGTGCAGAGCACAGCCGGAATGCCACCCTTTTCCGCCGCGTAGTGCAAAATCGGCGTCAAAAGGGAGGGGTGGGAGAAGTCGATGATAACATCTGCCGCTTCCGTCACCTGATCAATGGAGGTGTAAGCGGGGTAGGAAGCAGTCTGTGCATTGACGTTCAGATCAACGCCGGCAACAATCTCGCAATCGGTGCGTTCGGAAACAAGCTGCGTGATGAAGTGACCCATTTTGCCGCAGCAGCCACATAAAATAATCCTTGTCATTTTACGTCCGTTCCTTTCTTAATCAGGCGAGCTGCAGATGCTTTGCTATTTCGGCTTTCAGCTTTGCAATCTGTTCATCGGACATATCGGCAAGCGGCAAGCGGCAGTGGCCGCAGTTGAAGCCCATCAGGTTCAATGCCTGCTTTACCGGGATTGGGTTGACGTCCATGAACAGTGCGTTCATGAGGTCGAGATACTTAAACGTGAGTGCTTGCGCCGTCTTGAGGTCGCCCGCAACGGAAGCGGTGGCAAGCTCGTGCATTTCTTTCGGCATGATGTTGGAGAACGTAGAGATGACGCCCTTGCCGCCGAGAGACGCGATCGGCAAAGTCTGCGTGTCTTCACCGGAGTAAACCGTGAGGTCATCACCGCAAAGCTCACGCGTTTTGATGAGCGCGGAGATGTCGTGGTTCGCTTCCTTTGTGGCAACGATGTTCTGCGTCTTCGAGAGCTTGTAGTACGTTTCCGGCAGAATGTTGAGGCCGGTGCGGCTCGGGACATTATACACAATGCACGGAATTTTTACACTGTCCGCAATGCGGTTGAAGCTTGCAACGAGGCCACGCTGGGAAGTTTTGTTGTAGTACGGCGTGACAAGCAGAAGGCCGTTTGCGCCGAGTGCTTCTGCTTTTTGGGAGAGCTCCACGGCGTAGGCGGTATCATTGCTGCCGGTGCCTGCGATGACCGGCACGCGGCCGGCAACCTTGTTTACGGTGAACTCGATGACCTTCACGTGCTCTTCATCGGTGAGCGTTGCCGCTTCGCCGGTGGTACCGCAGGTGACAATGGCATCGGTGCCGCTTGTGATCTGAAACTCGATGAGCTTTTCAAGCTCCTCGTAGTTTACGGACATATCCGGGTTAAACGGGGTAACCAGTGCCACCGCTGCGCCGGTAAAAATGGTTTCTTTCATCTAAAAAATACCTCCTGAACGGTATTAGTCAAAATAGCCCTTCTTTGCGAGCAGCTCTGCAAGCAGAACACCGCCGCCTGCTGCGCCGCGCAGCGTGTTGTGGGAAAGGCAAACGAACTTGTAGTCATACTGGGTATCCGGGCGCAGTCTGCCGATGGAAACGGCCATACCATGCTCCAGTTCACGGTCGAGTTTTGCCTGCGGACGGTCTGCTTCCGTAAAGTAGTGCAGGAACTGCTTCGGTGCGCTCGGCAGCTTGAGCTCCTGTGCCGGGCCGCGGAACTCTGTCCAGCGGCGGATGATTTCCTCCGGTGAGACCTTCTTTTCCATGGAGACGAACACCGCAGCCGTATGGCCGTCGGAAACCGGCACGCGGAAGCACTGTGCCGTGATGGACGGGGTGGTCGCATTGACAATCTTATCGCCCTCAATGTGGCCCCACAGCTTCATCGGCTCCTGCTCGGATTTTTCTTCCTCGCCGCCGATATACGGGATGACGTTGTCGAGAATATCGGGATACGTTTCAAAGGTTTTGCCGGCGCCGGAGATGGCCTGATATGTGCAGGCGAGCACCTTCGTGACGCCGAGGTCCATCAGCGGGTGAATAGCCGGAACGTAGCTCTGAAGGGAGCAGTTGGACTTTACGGCGATAAAGCCGCGCTTTGTGCCGAGGCGCTTTCTCTGTGCGTTGATGATCTCAATGTGGTCGGCGTTGATCTCCGGTACAACCATCGGCACATCCTCGACGCCGCGGTTTGCGCTGTTGTTGGAGACGACCGGGCACTCCTTTTTCGCATAAGCTTCTTCAAGGGCGCGGATTTCGTCTTTTTTCATATCGACGGCGCAGAATACAAAATCGACCTTGGAGACGACTTCGTCCATATCTGCAACAGCGTCTAAGATGATCATATCCGCCATACTTGTGGGAATGGGCGTTTTCATAGCCCAGCGCTTTTCTACGACGCTTTTATATGTTTTACCGGCGGAGCGGGAAGAGGCCGCAAGCGCGGTCACGTTGAACCACGGATGGTTTTCAAGGAGCGTTGCAAAACGCTGACCGACCATGCCTGTGCAACCAATGATACCGACATTATACTTTTTCATTTCTTTCACCCGTCCTGTTTACAGGACATCCTTTCAAAAATGATGAAATGTACGCTCAAAAACAAAATTAAGGTCAAATTTCATTTTTGAGCGAAAAAAAACCGGTTGAAATCCGGTCATGCATACAATATAATAGAATGTGCACAGGCTTTTACGAAAGTCTCCCTGCGGAAAAGCTCTGATAGCACTCCATCCTATTGCAGATGACAGTTACGGGGCTTTCGCCACAGCAACCAGATCCAAGCGTACCACATGCGCTAAGATCTTCGGCGGTGTGTCCTTTTTCTGCGGGCCGATGCCTGTGGAGGGCCAAAACCCGCGGATACTTTTACAAACCGCGCCTCTATCCTTATTATAATACATGGAATACGGATTGTTGTCAATTTATTTATAAAAAATTCTTAGAATAATCCTGCGTAATTTGGGGGATGCGGCTATTTTAATTCAGATTGGAAGGAATATACTTGGATACGCAAACTTTACAGACAAAAGATTTTGATTTTGAGCTTCCGGAAGAACTTATCGCCCAGACGCCGATTGAACCGCGTGACGCTTCGCGCCTGATGGTGTTGGACAAAACAACCGGTGAGATCGAGCACAGACATTTTCACGACATCACGGAGTATTTGAATGAGGGCGATTGTCTTGTACTCAACAATTCCCGTGTTTTGCCTGCGCGTATTTACGGCATTAAAAACGAGACCGGCGCGCACGTTGAATTTTTGCTTCTGAAAAATTGCGGTGACGACGTATGGGAAGCACTTGCAGGTCCGGGCAAGCGTGCAAAGGTCGGCACATCGTTCACGTTCGAGGGCAGCTCCATGACCTGCGAGGTCATAGAAGTGAAGGACGACGGCAACCGCATGATCCGCTTCCATTACGACAAGGGCACGAACTTCTTCACGGAGCTGGATAAGATTGGCCAGATGCCGCTGCCGCCCTATATTAAAGAAAAACTCAAGGATAAAGAGCGCTACCAGACGGTGTATTCCAAAGAGGAAGGTTCTGCCGCTGCGCCGACGGCCGGTCTGCACTTTACGCCGGAGCTGCTCGATGCAATTCGCTCAAAAGGCGTGAAGGTCGTGTTTGTCACACTGCATGTCGGTCTTGGCACGTTCCGCCCGGTGAGCGTGGACAACATTCTCGACCACAAAATGCATAGCGAGCATTATCACATGCCGAAAGAGACTGCCGACGCCATCAACGAGACGAAGAAAAACGGCGGACGCGTGATCGCTGTCGGCACTACGAGCTGCCGCACGATTGAATCTGTCGCAAAGAAATGCGGCAAAATTTGTGAGGACGATGACTGGACGGATATTTTCATCTATCCGGGCTTTGAATTTAAGGGCCTTGATGCGCTCATCACGAACTTCCATTTGCCGGAAAGTACGCTCATCATGCTGGTCTCCGCGCTTGCGGGCCGCGAACACATTTTGAATGCGTATAACACTGCCGTCAAGGAGCGCTACCGCTTCTTCAGCTTCGGCGACGCCATGTTCATCAAATAACTTTGAAAGGAATTTTCTTTACATGTACAAGCTTATCAAAAGAGAAAACCACGCGCGGCGCGGCGAGCTCCAAACCGTGCACGGCACGGTGCAGACACCGGCGTTTATGAACGTCGCGACGGCTGCGGCGATTAAGGGTGCGGTTTCTGCTTACGACCTTAAAGATATTAAATGTCAAGTGATGCTCTCCAACACGTACCACCTGCATCTGCGCCCGGGCGATGACGTGGTGCGCAAAATGGGCGGCATACGCAAGTTTACCGGCTGGGACGGCCCTGTACTGACGGACAGCGGCGGATTTCAGGTTTTCTCGCTCGCGAAGCTGCGCAATATCAAAGAAGAAGGCGTGACGTTTGCGTCGCACATCGACGGCCATCGCATCTTCATGGGCCCGGAGGAAAGCATGCGTATTCAGTCCAACCTCGGTTCTACCATCGCCATGGCGTTTGACGAATGCGTGGAAAACCCGGCGGAATACGATTACGCGAAAAATTCCTGCGCACGCACAGCACGCTGGCTGCGCCGCTGCAAGGCGGAGATGAACAGACTGAATGCGCTGCCGGATACGATCAATCCGAACCAAATGCTGTTCGGCATCAACCAGGGCTGCACATACATCGACCTGCGCGTGAACCACATGAAGGAGATTGCGGAATTGGGGCTCGATGGTTATGCTATTGGCGGCCTTGCGGTCGGCGAGCCGGCAGAGGTCATGTATGAAGTGATTGAAGCGGTTGAAGAGCATATGCCGCAGGATAAGATCCGCTACCTGATGGGTGTGGGCACGCCGACAAATATTCTGGAAGCGGTGCACCGCGGCGTTGATCTGTTCGACTGCGTGATGCCGAGCCGCAATGCACGCCATGGTCATGCATTTACAAATGAAGGCGTGCGCAATATGCTCAATGCGAAATACACGCTGGACGATCAGCCGATCGACCCGACCTGCGACTGCCCGGTCTGCCGCAAGTTTTCCCGTGCTTATATTCACCACCTTTTCAAAGCGGGGGAGATGCTTGCCATGCGCTTGACGGTTATGCACAATCTTTATTTCTACAACAATTTGATGGAACGCATTCGTAACGCGCTCGATGAAGACCGGTTTGAAGCATTTTATCAGGAGTATTCAGAGAAATTTAACAAAAGAATTTAGAAAATCCTTGCAACCACGAATGGCTTTTGTTATAATGTATAAAGTTAATTTGGTGACGGGTGTATTGACCGCTTTGCAGTCGAACGGAGCGCACCATGAAAGAAAGGAAAGAAAACCATGAATTTGAGTGTTTTGACAACGACAGGTGCAGCAGCCGGCGGCAACATGTCCAGCATGCTGATCATGCTCCTTGTTTACGGTGCGATCATCGCGGCTATGTACTTCATCTTCTTCCGCCCGCAGAACAAGAAGAAGAAGAAGGAAGCGGAAATGCGCAAGAACGCACAGGTCGGCGACGAGATCACGACCATCGGTGGCATTTGCGGCAGAATCATCGCTGTAAAGGATGAGACCGACAGCGTTATCATCGAGACCGGCAGCGACCGTGCAAGACTGCGCATCAAGCGTTGGGCGATCGGCAGCGTCGATACCATCCACGAGGAAGACGCGTAAGTTTCACTCTGTTTAAAAGCGAATAGTTTTGAGCCCCCTGGAATAAGTATGAAACAAAACTTATTTCAAGGGGCTTTTTCTATGCTGAATTTTAAGAAGCTGTTTTTGGGTTTCCTGTTTTCCGTGCTGTGTTCGGCTGTGCTGATCGCGGTTTGTGCCTTTATGATTTTAAAGCTCGGCTTTTTGCCGTCCGAGTCTATACTCGGTACGGCTGCGGCGGTGATCGGCGGCGTTTCCGTTTTTGCTTCCGCTTTCCTTGCGGCGCGCCTCGCGGGGGAAAAAGGCTTGCTGCACGGCCTTGTACTTGGCACGCTCTATGCAGTTTTCTATGTTGCGATAAGCGTTATGCTGTATGCAAATATGCGGGTTGTGCTTCTTGTTATACGGAGCGTAATATTTGTAATATGCAGCGTATGCGGTGGAGTAATGGGTGTGAATAGAGATGAAAAAATCAGATTTTAAGCCATAATTTTGTAGCTGCCAATCAAGAACATAAGAACGATTTTGCATATTTATTCATAATAACTTGTGGCAAAGCAGAATTGTATATTCATAAGTTTACATAAGATTATAGACATAAATTTGTGCAGATGCAAAAATATTCACGGAAGCTCTTGCAAATTTGGCTAAAAAGTATTATAGTATATAAGACAGAAGTGAGGTGGCGTATCATGAAAAACGGCAAATTGGGCTTTATCGGCATAGGAAACATGGCGTCCGCGATTATTGGCGGTATCTTATCTTCCGGCACTTTCCCGGTCGGGGATATTTATATGTACAATCCGCACGCGGAAAAAATGCAGCGCTTTACAGAATCCGGTTGCGTAGCCTGTACTTCTGCCGAAGAAGTTGCCGAGCTTTGTGATACGGTGTTCCTTTGCGTAAAGCCACAGATTTTCCCGGAGGTGCTGCGCGTTATTACGCCGACCGTTGCGAAGAAGAATGCAGACGACGTTGTCATCGTTTCAATCGCTGCGGGCGTAACGTTTAAGAATTTGCAGGACGCGCTCGGCGCAGACCGCCGCTACGTGCGTGCCATGCCGAACACGCCGCTGCTGCTCGGTGAGGGCGCTACGGCGCTGTGCCGGACAAGCAATGTGTCGGAAGAGGATTTTGCGCGCGTGCGTTCCGCTTTCTCCTGCTGCGGTGTCACGCAGGAGATTGACGAAGCGCAGATGAATGCGGTGATTGCGGTCAGCGGCAGCTCGCCTGCGTATTTGTATCTGCTTGCAAAGCTCACTTGTGATTATGCAGCGCAGCAGGGCATTGACCCGAAGACCGCGCTTACACTGTTCTGCCAGACCATGAAAGGCAGTGCCGATATGCTTTTAAACAGCGGCAAAGACCCACAGGCGCTTATGGATATGGTCACGTCAAAGGGCGGCACAACATTTGCTTTGCTGAATGTCTTGAAAGAACAGGGCTTTAATGAGGCGATGATCAGCTCGTTTGAAGCCTGCACGCACCGCGCCGAAGAACTTTCCATGTGAGTGTGCAAGGCATAACACGGCGACGCTTCACATATAGATTGACCATCTTTTACAGGTGGTGAACGAAAAATGGAAGCAAAGCCGAAATATGCAAAACCACGTAGCTTATCTGTTTTAATGGCTTTGCGCATTTTGTTCCTGCTTGGCTTTTTGTTCGGTTGCTTATTTGCACGGACATCGCAAATAGCTATGGCGCCGGTTTCCGGCTCTGTGTGGTTTAGGGGGCCGTTTGAAACGGGAACGGACTTTCCGTTTGTATTTTCCGCATTTTTATTTGATTCGCTTTTTTACGCATTGCCGATTTTTTTATTTGGCATGACGTTTTTAGGTGTGCTTGTGATCCCCACTGCGATAATTCTGAAGGGCTTCACGCTTGGCACGTCGCTTACGGCACTGATTCGGTTTGAGGGTATCGAATCGTATTTTCGGCGGTGCTTTGATTATCTGCCGATGACAATGCTGTGCATCACGGTGCTTTTGCTGCTTGCGGCGGAAGCGCTTTGCACGGCGAGGCGCAGCTGTCGGGTGTTTTTTGGAAACGGAGAACCGCTTTCCGTAAAAAACTGCACCGTGCGGTTTTTGCTTGCGTTTGCGGCGCTGGTTTTCATTTCGATTTTATATGGTGTATTGCACTTTTTGATTTTGCAAATTTAGATTTTAAAGCAAAGGAGGCCGAAATGAATGAACATGGATGAATACTTCGTGCTGTTTCGCGAGTACATGCTCGTGCAGAAACCGAGTTCCGTAAATACGCGGGATTCTTATCTGCGCGATGTTTCGGCTTTCCTGCGCTACTTGGAGGGCGAAAATATAACATCTCCACTCGAAGTGGAAACGGAGACGGTGGAAGCGTATGTGCAGCATTTGCACAGCTTAAACCGCACAAATTCCACGATCTCCCGCAATATTGCCTCTGTGCGTTGCTTTTATAAGTTTCTCATCCTGCGCGGGGATATGCAGGTGAACCCGGCGAAATCCGTAAAGCTTGAAAAAGAGCCGAAAAAGCTGCCGCAGACGCTGACAAGCGAGGAGATAGACCTGCTGCTTTCCCAGCCGAATGTCACGGAAGCTAAGGGCTGCCGCGATAAAGCGATGCTGGAGCTTCTTTATGCCACCGGTATTCGCGTCAGTGAGCTCATCAACCTCAACGTGCAGGATATCAACCTGCGCACGGGAAAGCTGTTCTGCCGCGGCACCAAGGGCGTGCGCACCATTCCGATTTATGCGAAAGCGGTCGTTGCTGTATCCGATTATCTTTACCGTATGCGCGATTTGATTGTGGACCCGGACAACAGCGGAGACGCGCTGTTTGTCAATCTGAACGGCTCGCGTTTGACGCGCCAGGGTTTCTGGAAAATTATCAAGGCGTATACGGCGGAGGCCGGCATTACGAAGGAGATTACGCCGCACACGCTGCGTCATTCGTTTGCCATGCACCTTTTGCAGGGAGGTGCTTCCGTAAAAGACATTCAAACCATGATGGGACATGCAGATATTTCGTCCACACAGGTATATGTTCATTTATTAGACCTTGATAATCACGTGAAAAGCGTGTATAATGAGTGTCATCCTCGTGCAAAAACGAGTTAATCTAATTCTGGAGTTGATTTTGTGGCATTTTTAGGACTTTTCGGTAATTATGATAAGCCGGGTCCGGGCGTTGACAAAGATGAACCGAAAAAGGCAGCGCCGGTACGTTTTTTTGAGATCTTGTGGCGAAAGCTGTCTAAACTGGTGCAGTTGAATCTGACATTTATGATCCCATTTATTGTGGTCATCGCGTTGATGGTGGGCGTATTCCTTTTACCGATTCCGCACTTTCTTTATGTAACGTCGTTCTTCGGTGTGCTTGACCTGTACATTCTGTATGCGGTTACACTGCCGCTCATCCTGCTTTCGCCGTTCACATGCGGCTTAGCGTATGTAACGCGAAACTTCGCAAGGGAAGAGCATGCGTTCGTTTGGTCGGATTTCTGGGACGCTGTGAAAAACAACTGGAAGCCGGCACTTTTGAACGGCGTGATCGTGTATCTCGCATATGTAATCTTGAGCTTTTCAATCTTCTTTTATTCCACACGTGTATCGGACAACTGGATGTTTATGATTCCGCTTGCAGTTTGTTGCATCCTGTCGATTCTAATGCTGTTTGCGCAGTATTATATTCCGGTTATGATCGTCACGTTTGACTTGAAGCTGCGCCACATTTACAGAAACGCGTTTATTTTCTCTATTATGGGCTTATTGCGCAACCTGATGATTACGGTAATCCTTGCGGGTTTGTTCATTGCGTTTTTGTTCTGCCCGGCGGCATTTGCGGTGATCCCGCTGCTGCTCGTAATCATTTTTCTGTGTGCGTTCATCAGCTATCTGACGAGCTTTGCGACGTATTCGTTGCTCGATACGTACCTGATCCAGCCGTTCTACAAAAAGGAAGCAGAAGCGAAGGACGCTGAAATTCGCGTAGCCAAAGACGGCGATACGTTCAATTTCGACAATGATGAGTTGGACGACGATGACGATGACAAGCCGCAGTATGTGTACGTGAACGGCCGCTTGATCGACCGTAAGATCATGGAGCAGGAATCTCTGTTCTCGGATAAAACGGATACTTCCGATCATTTACAGTAATTTAAAACAAACATAAAAGCCTCTATCGAACTGAAATCGATAGAGGCTTTTATGTTGCTCAATTTTAATTATTTCTCATTCTTATCAGTCTTTTCACGCATTTTGGAAAGTGGGTTGGCGTTTACGGCTTCCTCCATTTGCTTGCTGGAGGTGTGCGTGTAGATCTCTGTCGTGCCGAGATTTTCGTGGCCCAGAATATCCTGCAAAACGCGAATATCCACGTTGCCGTATTGGTACATCAGCGTCGCCGCCGTGTGCCGCAGCTTGTGTACGGAGTATCCCGCGCCGCCAAGACCGATTTTCGTGAGGTATTTATTGACCATGGCCTGTACGGTCTTAGGACTGATGCGTGTGCCGCGGTTGCTGATGAACAGCGCGTTTTTATCCTTCACGTCGTCCTTTGGGCGCACACGCACGTAGGCATCGATAGAAGCTAAGCATGCGTCATTTAAGTATACGATGCGTTCTTTGCTGCCTTTACCGACGATGCGCAGGGTGGAGTTGTTGTGGATCACGTCGCTCATGTTGATGGAAACAAGCTCGGAAAGGCGCATGCCGCAGTTTAAAAACAGCGTCAAAATGCAATAGTCACGCTCCTTATCCGGCCCGTCCACGGCGTTTAAAAGCTCGCGGCTTTGCTCTAACGTGAGGTAGCGGGGAAGGGTTTTGGCTTTTTTTGGCGGGGTCAGATTCTCTGTGGGGTTAGAATTCAAAAGACCCTCGTGCACGGTCAGGTAGTTAAAAAAGCTTTTGAGACTCGAAGATTTTCGCTGACGCGTGGAACTCATGTTGCTGCGTCCGTCGGCAGCGTAGTTCATGAATTCAAAAATGTCCATCGTCGTGATGGAACGAATAAATTCAAGGTCAATATCGTCGATTGGGATTTCTTCCATGGGTGTATCTTGTGAAACATATCCGCGAAAATGTTTCATGAAGCGAAAGAATGTCCGCAGGTCAGAGCAGTATTCGTTTACAGTCTTCGGCGCGCGGCCTTTGATGTTGCGGTAATATAAAGCATATTGCCGCACAATCTCCGGCATTTCAGGCAAAATATCCATAACGGGTACACCTCACAAATTTTGAATTTTAAAGCCGCAGCTTGGTGTTCAGCTCCGTTGGCTGCAAAACTTTCAGGTTTAGCCTAATCGGTACTTGAATTTACTCTTGGATTATCATTATAATTCGGAACGAGACGTATAGATATGCTGCGGTACTTAAACCGACAGCAGAGAAAACGGAGCCGAGGTAATTAAAAACAATCTTATTGAGAAACGCACGGATTTCCGCAGTCGAGATTTACAAAGAATCAACGCACACAATCACAATTCATAATGAATGCGTTTATTTAAGTAAGCTGAAACCAAAACATTGGGTTGGGCTAAAACGGATGATCTCGCAGGTTTTACGAAAACCCGCTTGAAAAGTCAGCTATTTGTAAAATGCTGCTCCCCAAATTATACAAAATATCTATTTTGTATAATTTGAGATTTTTTAGATTCAAGCCCCCTTATATGCTTCCGTGTGAATCTGTTTTGAAATGTGCGTGTTTGGGTGCTTGTACATGAATACACAGGCGTATAGAATTAAGAATTATGCATCAAGCTCCATCAGCGGTAAAATGCCGCCGATGTCAATCATCTGGTTTTGCGTCAGCTCAATGTACTGTACGCAGTGCTTTTCGAGAAACGCACGAATCTCCGCCGCGCACTCTAAAGAATCGAGCTTGCCTGTGAACGCCACCACATTTTTGTCGATCAGGCCACAGCAGCCGCCTAAGAAGCCGTAATCGTAGCCATCCAGAAAAACGTTTTCTTCGTGCACAAGCAGCACGTCGATGCCTAAAAACTGCGCCAGTGCGCGAATGCCGAGATCCATCGTGATGATCGCGTCTTTCGCCACAACAGCCGTCGCACAGCGCGTGTAGCCTTGGTTGACATGCCTCATTTTAAGGCCGGCGTCTTCCAGACAGGTGTAAATGTTCGGATCCATAACACCGAGGTTTGCAAGCACCGTGCCGTTCAGGTTTAACATGTTGCAAAGAACATCTTTCGGATATTTCGGCTCCGGAGTCATGGCAGTCTCCGCTACCTGATAGCCGATATCCGTAAGCTGCTTTTTGAGTGCCTCTTCTCCGCGCAGAACAAACGTGCGTCCCTTATCCAAATGAAACATCTGCATATCTGCATGGTACGCGATCGGATCCGGCAGACGCGTGTCAAACTCCGTTGTGACGCACCGAATACCATGCGCCTTTAAAGCTTCCAAAATCTCCGGATATGCGCCGGAGACCGCCGCTGTCGTGACCTTGCTTTCCGGCAGATTCGGCTTTTCAACAAATCGTTCTTTTACTGCACACATGCGTCAAACGCCTCCCTCACGTTGTGGACGCCGATGAGCTCCACCCCGCTGAATCTTTTTGAATCTATGCTCTTCATGCTGTGGTACGGCAGTACACAGCGCGTGAATCCCAGTCGATATGCTTCCGAAACGCGGGACTCGATATGACTGACCGACCGCAGCTCGCCTGCAAGACCAATCTCGCCGAACACGACGGTATCATCGCGGATTGGCGTGTCTTTCAGGCTTGATACGAGTGCCATTGCAACGGCCAGATCGACCGCCGGCTCATCGATGCGCAGGCCGCCGACGACGTTCAAATACGCGTCTAAATTGGAAAAATAGAAACCTGCACGCTTTTCCAGAACGGCCAAAATCAGCGCCATACGCGCATAATCAAAGCCCGTGGACATGCGGCGCGGCGTGCCGAAGCCGCTTGTCGTTGCAAGACCCTGAATCTCCGCGAGCAGCGGACGTGTACCCTCCATTACGGCGGTTACGCATGTGCCGGAGGCGTTCGTCGGGCGGCCGGAAAGCATCGCCTGCGAGGGGTTTTCGATCTGCCGCAGCCCCGCTTCCCCCATATCGAATACGCCAATCTCGTTTGTGGAGCCATAGCGGTTTTTTACGGCGCGCAGAATGCGGTACGTCATCTGGCGGTCGCCCTCGAAGTACAGCACGGCGTCCACAATGTGCTCCAACACCTTTGGACCCGCGATGGCGCCGTCTTTGTTGACGTGACCGACGAGAATCGCCGGAATATCGAGCGACTTGGAGCAGCGCATGATCGCGTTCGTGCATTCGCGCACCTGTGTGACGCTGCCGGGCGACGAATTGAGATCGGTAAAGTTCATCGTTTGGATGGAGTCGATCATCACGATATCCGGTTTTTCGGCGCGAATGTGCTCCACCACAAGCTGCACGTCCGTTTCCGCCAAAATGCGCAGGTTGGGGCTGGAAACACCGAGACGCCCTGCGCGCAGCTTGATCTGCCGTGCAGATTCTTCTCCGGAAACATATAAAATACGCAGCTTTTGCCCGAGGTATTCGCAGATCTGCAAAAGAATGGTTGATTTGCCGATACCCGGGTCGCCGCTGATGAGCACGAGCGAGCCTTTTACAAGGCCGCCGCCAAGCACGCGGTCAAGCTCCGAAAGTCCGGTGTGATAACGATGCTCGTCCTCCGTATCGATCTCTGAAATTGCAAGCGGGCGCGTCAGCAGCGTAGAAGCTGAAGAAGAATACCCGGAAGCGGCGGATTTTGCGGAAACAGCCGTTTTGACGGATTCCTCCATGGTGTTCCACTCGCCGCAATCCGGGCACTTTCCTGCCCACTTTGCGGATTCAAACCCGCAGTTTGAGCAGATGTAGACGATTTTATTTTTAGCCGCCATAACGCGCACCGCCCTTATTTTGTATAATTCTAAGCCTATTTTACCACGGAACAGATGTTTTGTAAAGAGTTATTCCGCTTTGCAAAAGGCGATAATGCCATCCGCGATAGCCGCCGCCAATTTCTTTTGGTAGTTTTCGTCGCACAGCTTTTCAGCTTCTTCCGGGTTTGAGAGGAACCCGCATTCTGCAAACACGGCGGGTACGTCTACATGGCTCAAAATATACACGCGGCTTTCTGCCTGCTTGCAGGCGCGCGTGTTATCCGGCTGCACCTGCTCGATGACCGCACGGCGGATGGTTTCGGCAAGGTCGGCGCTTTTAGCATTATTTGCTGAGTAAAACATCTGTGCGCCGCTGTATTGACTTTGCTCAAAAAAGTTTTGATGGATGCTCACAAAAATACAGTTCTCAGTTTCGTTTACGATCTGTGTGCGGTATAAAATATCAGACCGCTTTCGTTCGTTTAATGTGCTCAGTGTGGTATCGCCGACGGCGGTGTCCGTTTCGCGAATCATTTTCACGGGGTAGCCCGCAGCTTCGAGCTTTTCCCGCACAAACAGCGCAATGGCAAGGTTTACCGTTTTCTCTTCCACACCGTTTACGCCTACGGCCCCGCCGTCTTCCCCACCGTGCCCTGCGTCTAGAACGATCACGGGGCGGTTTTCGGTCTGTGCTGCGGCCACAGATACCGCATGTACCGCACCCAAAACAGAGCACACAAAAAATGTCAGAGCACCGAGGAAAAACACCACAGGAATATACGCGATTTTAAAAGACAAATACCGTTTCAAGCCGCATCACCCATAGATTTTTATGCATTGAAGCTGCCGGAAATACCCTATAAAAAGCAAAAAGCTGCCCGCCGAAGCGAACAGCTTTTTTAGCTTTTATGAAATTACTTGAAGAACAGCGGGAGCGGCTCCAGATAGATGATATCCGTACGATCCTTTGCATCGCCCTCGGCGAGCACAGCCGCCTTGCCGACGACGTTACCGCCGATCTCATGCACGAGATCTTCCAACGCGCTCAGCGATTCACCGGTGCTGATGACGTCGTCTACGATGAGAATACGCTTACCCTTCAGCATTGCGCAGTCTTCTTCGGAGAGGTACAGCGTCTGGATGTGGTCGGTCGTGATGGATTTCACCTCAACCTTGATCGGGTTCGTCATGTACGCCTTGATGCCCTTACGTGCAACAACGTACTGACGGCAGCCGATGCGCGCCATCTCGTAAGCCAGCGGAATGCCCTTAGACTCCGCTGTGATGATGATGTCGTGCTCCGGGCACTTTTCCATCAGCGCTTTTGCGGCCTTCTCGGTGATCTCTACATCGCCGAACATAACAAAACCGGCAATATCCAGCGTGTCGCTGATCGGGCAGATCGGCAGCTCGCGTTCGCAGCCGGCGATCGTCATCTTATAAACTTCACCCATTGTAAAAACCTACCTTCAAAAATTATCGATTTTCGTTATATGCGGGAAATCAGCCCGGAGGCCACGCCATAGAGCGTCCGCCGAGCAGGTGGAAATGCAGGTGCTTTACGGTCTGTCCGCCGTCTTCGCCGCAGTTGTTGACGATGCGGTAGCCGTTCGTGAGACCTTCTGCCGCCGCAATCTTCTTTGCGACCGTGAAGATATGTGCGACGATCTGCGCGTTTTCTTCCGTAAGGTCATCTGCGGAAGCGATGTGCTCCTTTGGAATCATCAGAATGTGCACCGGCGCCTGCGGGTCGAGGTCGCGGAATGCGAGCATTTTGTCGTCTTCGTAGACCTTCGTGCTCGGAATCTCGCCGTTGGCAATCTTGCAGAAAATGCAGTCCATTTGCCTTTCTCCTTTCTTGAGATTTTATATAGAACGTATAGAGAAAACTTAGATCTGTTCGCTGAGGATCTTTTCAACGGCTGCAAGGGCTTCGTCAATCTTCGTCTGGTCCTTGATGCCTGCCATAGCGAAGTCCGGCTTACCGCCGCCGTTGCCGCCGGTAAGCTGTGCAACTGCCTTTACAAGCACGCCGGCTTTGACGCCCTTTGCCTGTGCCGCTTTTGTTGCGGTTGCTGCAAGCGTTGCCTTTCCGTCCAGAACGCCTGCGAGCACGGCTACAATGGCCGTATCGCTCTTTTCGTCGCGGATCTTATCGCACATGGTGCGCAGTGCGTCGCTGCCTGTGCCGGAGAGCATCGCCGTAACGATCTTGACACCCTTGACTTCCACGGCGTTATCCAGAATGGAGCCAAGGTTCATGGATGCAATCTTGGAGCGCATGGATTCGATCTCTCTGTCCTTCTCCTTGAGGTCGGCGTTGACCTGTGCAGCTTTTGCCGGGAGGTCGGACGGGTTATTGACTTTCATTGCAACAGCGGTATCCTTGAGCAGTGTGTTCGTTGCGTAGATCATCTTAATGACGTTGAGACCTGTGACCGCTTCGATACGGCGCACACCGGCTGCAACGGAAGATTCGCTGACGAGCTTGAAGAGGCCGAGCTTAGCGGTGGAATCGATATGCGTGCCGCCGCAGAATTCCTTAGAGAATTCGCCTACCGTTACAACGCGCACGACGTCGCCGTATTTTTCGCCGAACAACGCCATAGCACCGAGCTTCTTTGCTTCTTCGATCGGCATTTCGCGGCACTCAACCTTGATGTCTTCGAGGATCTTCTCGTTGACGAGGTTCTCAACCGCGAGCAGCTCTTCGTCCGTCAGGGCGGAGAAGTGCGTGAAGTCGAAACGAACGGCATTCTCGTTGACGAGCTGACCGGCCTGCTCAACATGGTCGCCGAGCACGGAGCGCAGTGCAGCCTGCAGGAGGTGAGCTGCCGTGTGGTTGCGCATGATTGCTCTGCGTCTCTCAACATCTACAACAGCCTCAACGGTGTCGCCTTCGCGGAGGAAGCCTTCCTCCACAACAGCCTTGTGGATAAACACACCCGCTGCATTCTTCGTGGTATCCAGAACGCGGATGGTGCAGGAATCGTTCGTGATGACGCCGGTATCGCCGACCTGACCGCCGCTTTCCGCATAGAAAGAGGTGCGGTCGAGTGTGAACACGATGTCGTCGCCGGTCTCGACAGCTTCAACGCGTGCGCCATCTTTCACGATAGCCGTGACCTTTGCGGTTGCCTTCATACCGGTGTAGCCGACAAATTCGGTCTTTGCAATGTCGTCAAGCACATCGGAGTCGCCTGCCCATGCGTCTGCACCGGCATTCTTGCGGCTTGCACGAGCCGTCTCACGCTGCTGGAGTACCAGTGCGCGGAAGCGGTCTTCGTCAACGCTCATGCCTTTTTCGGAAAGGATTTCCTTGGTCAGGTCAATCGGGAAGCCGAACGTATCGCTGAGCAGGAACGCGTCTTCGCCGGAAAGCACCTTTGCATCGGTGCGGTCGATGATGTCGTTGAGCAGCGCGAAGCCCTTATCAATGGTCTTATAGAAGTTTTCTTCCTCAAACGCGATGACCTTTTTGATCATAGCGCTCTTTTCACGCAGCTCCGGGTAAGCGCATTCGTTCTCGTGAATGACAGTATCAACAACGTCCGCGAGGAACGGGTGGTTGATGCCGAGAAGTCTGCCATGGCGTGCCGCGCGGCGGAGCAGACGGCGGAGCACATAGCCGCGGCCTTCGTTGGACGGCATAACACCATCGCTGATCATAAACGTCGTGCTGCGGATGTGGTCCGTAATGACGCGCAGAGAAACATCGGACTTTTCGTCCGCACCGTACTGCACATTTGCAATGCGGGAGATATGCTTCATGATGTTCTGCACGGTATCGACAAGGAATAGGTTGTCCACGCCTTGCATCACACATGCCAAACGTTCAAGACCCATGCCGGTATCGATGTTCGGGTGATCAAGCGGCGTATAGTTGTTGTTGCCGTCGTTCTCAAACTGTGTGAAAACGAGGTTCCAAACCTCAACGTAACGGTCGCAGTCGCAACCCACGCCGCAGGTGGGCTTGCCGCAGCCGTACTTTTCGCCGCGGTCAAAATAAATTTCGGAACACGGACCGCACGGACCGGAGCCATGCTCCCAGAAGTTATCTTCTCTGCCGAGGCGTACCATGTGCGACGGGTCTACGCCGTTTTGCTTTGTCCAGATGTCAAACGCTTCATCGTCGTCCTGATAAATGGAGATATAAAGCCTATCTGCCGGCATCTCGAGAACCTTTGTAAAGAACTCCCAAGCCCAGGCGGTCGCTTCCTTTTTGAAGTAATCGCCAAAGGAGAAGTTGCCAAGCATCTCGAAGAATGTACCGTGGCGTGCCGTGATGCCCACGCGCTCGATATCCGGGGTACGGATGCACTTCTGGCAGGTGGTAACGCGCTTTCTCGGCGGGGTCACTTCACCCGTAAAATACTTTTTCATCGGGGCCATGCCGGAGTTGATCAGAAGAAGGCTATTGTCATCCTTCGGAATCAGCGGGAAGCTCGGCAGGCGCAGATGTCCCTTAGACTCAAAGAAAGAAAGATACTTTTCTCTGAGATCATTTAATCCTGTCCACTGCATTGTATTCACCATTCCTTCTATAATTTGTAGATAGAATAATATAAAAAGCCTAAGCTCAGTCTAAAACATAAGCCTCAAGCAGCTTTAACGTATTTTCGACGCCTTCAATGTGGGAGCGCTCGTAGCCGTGTGAAGCGTAAACGCCTGCGCCGATGAGGCCGTGACGCACGTCCCAGCCGGAACGCAGCGATGCCTCTACGTCGGAGCCGTAGTGCGGATAAACGTCCACAGCATACTTTGCACCGACGGACTTCGCCGCTTCCACAAGCGCGGTTGTCACGGCATAATTGTACGGGCCGCCGGAATCCTTCGCGCAGATGGAAACTTCGCGCTCCGTGCAGGTGAGCCCGTCACCCACGCAGCCCATGTCTACGCTGATGAGCTCTTCGGCATCGTTCGGCACGGAAGCGGAAGCACCGTGTCCGACCTCCTCATACACCGTAAAGTGCAGATAGACCTTGCGCGTCAAAGTGCGGTTATTGTCTTTGATCTCCTTTGCAAGCGCAAGCAGCATGGCGGCGCTGAGCTTATCATCGAGGAAACGGCTCTTGATATAGCCGCTTTCCGTGATGACGGTGCGCGGGTCGAAGCAGACGAAATCGCCCGCTTCAATGCCAAGTGCGCGCACATCATCGGCGGATTTTACCGGCTCGTCGAGCACGACCTCGGTCGTTTCAAATGTGCGCAGCTTTTCACCGTAGGAGCCGTTCACGTGGATCGACGCATTGCAAAGCTGCAAGGTGCCGCTGTAAACGCCGGAGAAGCGCGAGTAAATGCGGCAGTTCTCCGCTTCGCAGTTTTCGGCGCGCAAGCCGCCGATCGGCGTGATCGTGATGCGGCCGTTCGGCTTGATTGTGGAAATCATGCCACCGAGCGTGTCTACGTGTGCCATCAGCACAAGCGGGCTGCCCTCACCGCCGAGGCAGCAGAAAACGCCGCCCTTTCTTGTTCTTTCCGGAGCGTAGCCGAGTGCTGTCAGTTCACCGATAAGATAGTCCGCCGCTTTATCCGTAAAGCCGGACGGAGAATCGATGGAAAGCAGGGCTTTGAGCTCGGAAAGGCAATAGTCCATATTCATGTTTTGCCACTCCTTACAAAAAAAATAAGAACTGTCCTCCGCAATGGGACGGACAGTTCCGTGGTACCACCCAAATTGTGCATGAAGCTTTTCTTCATACACCACTTTGAACTCCTTAACGCGGAAAACGGCACAGCTCATCACTGTGCGGCAGTCATACGGGTTGGCCTGTACATGGTGTTTTCCGAGGATCTTCCAGCCTGTGGATCCGCTCTCTGTTCGGTACAGCTATGTGCATTTGCCCGTGCCTTTTGCTATAAAACAAATTAAAATCTAAAATCACCAGCGGCTCATGTTTCGTTTGTGCTTTTCGAGATATACGTTCTCGACTTCATTCGGCGTGATGCCGTAGCACAGCAGAACATCGTTTAAATACATGAGCACATCACACACTTCTTCCGTGAAGTGGTGTCTGGTCTCGGGGTCGTTCAAAATCGCATCGTCACCCTTTTTCTTGATGATGTCGGCGACTTCACCGGCTTCGATCATCATCCAAAGGAGCTTATCGCGACCGATTTTCGGAGAAAGGCCTCCCCACTTTTCGAGATATTTTGCTTGCAGTTCTTTTTGAATCTGCTGCATATCTTCAAGATTCAGGCTTGCCATACCTCCACCCCTCATACGCATCCTATTATAATGCTTTTTTATCGGCTTGTCAATTAAAATCGACAAGTGCTTCGCCGATTTTGCGGAAAGCCTGCGGCACATGCGTTTCGCCGGCAGTTTCTTCCAACACGACGAGGGTATAAAGCGGCTCTTCCTGTGCATTGCAGATGTAGCCTGCATACCAATAATTCTCGATTTCTTCCCCGTTTTCGTCATATACACCTGTCTGCGCCGTGCCGGTCTTGATGCCGGAAACACAGTTTTGCGGCGCGCCGATCCGTGCTGTACCGAACCGTGCTGTGCTTTCCATATAGGCACGTAAGCGTGCGGCAGTCGTCGGCTCCATGACTTTTTCACCGGTGTTTTCTTCGGTTTCCTGTACGGATAAATTTGTATCGACCGTGCCATATACGAGCCGCGGCGTCATATAAATGCCGTCAGCGGCAATGGCGTTTACGGCAGCGGCCAAATTCAGCGGTGAGACAGTCGTTTCACCCTGGCCGAACGAAAACAGTGCCAGCGCACGGGCGTTTTTAAGGGCTTGCGCGTTCGAAAGCGAGCCTGCGGCCGTTTCTAAATTGTCTGCAAGTGAAACAGATGTACCAAAGCCGAGCTTTTCCGCCATACTTAAAATCTTTTCTGCGCCGAGTTTCTGCGCGAGCTGTATGAAATACCCGTTGCACGAGCTGCGCAACGCCGTGTGGAGATTCACTTCCCCATGTGCTTTGCCGCCGTAGCAAGTGATCGTGAGGCCGTCTACAACAACGCTTCCGGTGCAGGTATACACCTCCTTATAATCGATGCCGTATTCGAGCGCCGAGGCAGCGCAGATGAGCTTAAAAACCGAACCGGGCGTATACGCGCACAGGGCACGGTTTACAAACGGTGCATCTTCATTTTCCATGCACGCAGCAAGGTTGTTCGGATCTACGGCCGGGAAGCTTGCGGAAGCCAGAATTTCGCCGGTTTTACAATCTAAAATGACGGCGGCGCCTTTTTTGATTTCCGCGCAGGCATTTTCCACACACTGCTGTATGCGCTTATCCAGCGTCAGCATTACGCCGCCGTCCGCAATGCGGTATGTGTTTTCCACGTGCATTGTTTCGCCGGAGATGGCATTGCCGAGCGCATCAATGGCGAAGGTAACGTCGATTTCCCCGTGGTTTTCCGCAAGCAATGCGTCGAAGCTTTTTTCCACACCGTCCGCGCCGTTATAGTCGCTGTCGAGATACCCGAGCAGATTCGCCGCCGGTTGCGGGTTTGCATACCGTTTTGTGACGGAAAATGTCTGGATGCCGTCATCACTGACGGGTGTTGTGACTTCGATCAGAAACGGCTTGCCGCTTTCAAGCGCCGTGCGCAGGACTTCGCGTTTTTCTTCCGGTACAGCGCGGTTTAATTTGGCAAGCGTTTCCCGCGAGGGAATTACCGCAGCGATATAAACACGCTCGGCGTTTGTGAGCGGCTGCAAATTGCGGTCGTAGATCGTGCCGCGCGCCTTGGCGGCCGTTAAGGTATATAAACTCTGCCGCCCGGCGGCCTCCGTATAGCTTGTGCCGCCGAAAGCGGCGGTCACGGTGCCGAGCAGCGCGATGACGAGAAAGAACATCACAAACGCATACGTTGCGATGATCCTGCGTGTAGACATAAAAACACCTCCGTATAGGAAAAGTATGGGCCCTAAACGGAGGTGTTATTCAGCCGCGCTTCACTCTTAGAAATGCGCCCTCTTTGATTTTTCGGTCGGTCTTGAGGTAGACCGTCATCGTCGCGTGCGGTGCGGATTCGATTGGCTCCATATCCTCGTTGTAGATTTCACTAAGTGTGAGGTCATACGGCACTTCGCCCGGCTCCAGTACGCTGACGGTCTCGCCGCGGAAGAAGCGGTTGCGCTGTGAAAGGCGCATCATACCGTTTTCTTCGCCGGTGCACACGGCCGCAACATCCCAGCCGCGGATGTATCCGCCGCTGTTTACGGTCTGCCCCGGCTCGTGACCGCTGTAAAACCCGGTGCTGTACGCGCGATGGCTGATCTTCTCTGTCTCGTCCACGACCCACTGCGGAAGCGGCTCACCGTTCATGACAGCATCGATGCCGTGGCGGTACGCATTTGTCACGCAGGCAACGTAATACGCGGACTTTGCGCGGCCCTCAATTTTGAGGCTCGAAATGCCGCATTCGATGAGCTGCGGAATGTGTTCGATCATGCACATATCGCGGGAATTGAAGACATACGTCGATTTCTGATCCTGTTCGATCGTGAACACCTGATCCGGGCGCGTGCGCTCGATGAGGTAATAATCCCAGCGGCACGGCTGCGCGCAATCGCCGTGGTTTGCGTCTCTGCCGGTCATGTAGTTTGAAAGCAGGCAACGGCCTGAGAACGAAACGCACATCGCACCGTGCACAAATGCTTCGATTTCGAGCGCCTTAGGCGTTTTCGCGCGGATCTCCGCGATTTCTTCAAACGAGAGCTCGCGTGCCAGCACGACGCGCTCTGCGCCCATGTTATAAAACGCGTTTGCGGTCTCATAATTCACAACGCCGGCCTGCGTGGAAATGTGTATCGCGACATTCGGCGCGTGTTTTTTTGCCATGGCCATCACGCCGAGGTCGGTCATGATGAACGCGTCTACACCGATTGCCTGGCAAAACTCGAGAAACGCCGGCAGCGCGGCAAGTTCTGCGTTATGCGGCAAAATATTACAGGTGACATAGACCTTCACGCCCTGCGCGTGGCAGTATTTTACAGCTTCTTCAAGCTCTTCGTTTGTAAAATTGGAAGGTGCAGAGCGCATGCCGAAGGATTTACCGGCAAGATACACCGCGTCCGCACCGTAGCGCACGGCAGAAATAAGGCGCTCCATATCGCCGACCGGCGCCAGAAGCTCCGGCGCGTTATATCGTTTTTGTTCCATGAAATTCATTCCTTTACTGCATTTGTGCCTTCCCGGACAAAATTCGCCGGAAAGGCACAGGTGGCTTTGTTATCGTAAATGTTGTGTCGGTTACAGCAGACCGGCTTCCGCCATGTTCATCAAATGCTCGTCCATTGTGGAAGCATAGTACGGGGTGCCGTCACTGTCATGGCAGAAGAAGTAATACTCGCTGCCCTCTTCGGACGGATAGATCGCCGCCTTAATAGCTTCAAGACCCGGGTTGCAAATCGGGCCTGCCGGCAGGCCGCTGTTGTCATACGTGGAGTACGAGCTTACGAAGCCCTCCGGCGCGTCATTCGCCGTTTTGTACGGATAATAAACTGTGGAGTCGCAGTCCAGCGTGTGGATGTCATGCTCCGCGCCGTTTTCCAGTCGGTTGCGCAAAATAGCAGAGATCATATACATGTCGTCCGTATTTGCGGCTTCTGCCTGAATGATGGAAGCGAGCGTGATGATCTGATCCGTGGTATAGCCGGATTTCGCAATGTCATCGCGCATTTCGTCGGTGAGCTTATTTTCAAAGTTATTGAGGAAGCGGTCAAGAACTGATTCTACCGTATCGTTTTCAAAGAACTGGTACGTATCCGGGAACAGATAGCCCTCGAGCTTATAGTAGCGGTCACTTGTGTTTGTGATGGCTGCAACATCCGAGTAGCTGTCGTAATCCGAAGAGTTGCAGGCTTCAAGGATCTCGTCTGCAGTGTGCAGGCCGTTTTCTTCCAGCAAAGCGGCAAGCTGCTGCACCGTGATGCCCTCACGGAACATGACGGTAATTTCTTCGCCGAGATCCGGGCCGGACTGTAAGGTATTGACAAGCTGCTTATAATCGTAGTTTGTTTTGATCGTATACGTGCCGGGTTCAAAATACTCCATTTCCGTGGTGAATTTGCAGAAAAGGGAGAAAAACTCCGGCTTATCGATTGCGTGGCTCTTGTAAAGAATGTCTGTCAGCTGGTCCTGTGTCACGTTTTCGGGAATCGTGACCTCCACTTCGGAATCCGTGCGGTCTACACCGAGAAAATCGTTGGAGCCGCCAATCAGATACGAAGCGAGGGTCAGAGAGACCAGAATAACCATGGCAAGCCACGTGAACGCGAAAATGCGCTTGTTTTTTCTGGCCTTTACACGGTTTCTTTTCTTGTGCTCCTTCGCTTCCTTTTTCTGATTGCGTTCCGCGCGGGCGGAGCGTGCACCGGCAGAGCTTTCTTCCACACGCTGTGGTGCGTGGCTGCCGGCATAGCCCTGCAAGTCCTCCAGTTCGTCTGTGTGATTGAGCTGATCTTCGGAAAGATTCAGCTTGAATTCGCGCGAATTCTGGCTGCGCGGGGTCGCGTCCTTCGGGGCGTAGCGCCTGCCGTTATCACTCATATTTTCATTCCATCCTTTCTTCATCTGCCGTCAAAACGAGCCGCTTGTCGGTCAAAATACCGTCCATGCGTACATCATGCGGCTGCGTCGGCACTTGCGGCACGAGCTGAAAATCGTAGCATAGGCCGAGCTTTAAAACCGGGTGCTGCGCAAAAAACGTATCGTAGTACCCTTTGCCGTACCCGAGCCGTGCGCCGTCTGCTGAAAACGCCAGTCCCGGCACAAGGCACAGTGCATTCGCCTCATCTTGATATGCCTCTGCTTCTTTCGGCTCCAAAATGCCGTAAGCGCCCGGCGAAAGATCGCGTAAAGCCGAGATGCGGTAAAACACCATACGGTTCGTGTTTGGCACGCATTTCGGTACGTAAAGCGCTTTGCCGTCTGCAAGTACACGATCGAGAATTCTGAGCGTATCCGCTTCCGTGCCGAAGCTTACGTAGCTCAAAACACACGATGCCTTTTGGTACACCAAAAGTGCCATGAGCCGCTGCAAAAGGCAGTCATCCCGTGTAGCGCGATCCGTGCAGGCTTTGCGTGCCGCACGCATTTTTCGGCGCAGTGCGTTTTTTTCGGTTGTATCGGTCATCAATCCGTGCACTGAATGCCGTCGTGGATCTTCTTTTCAACGTCCTTGTCGGTCAGCAATCCAGCAAGCGTCAAGCCAAACTGCACGGCAACGCCCATACCCTTTGCCGTGACGATCTTGCCGTCTACGCAGACCGGCTTTTCGGAGATTGTGGCGCCCTTTAATTCGCCTTCAAAACCCGGAAAGCAGATGGCTTCCTTACCGTTCAGGAGGCCGAGATGGCCGAGAACGCTCGGTGCAGCGCAGATTGCCGCAAGGTAAATGTCGTTCTTTGCGCAGTATTCCGCGCAGGTTGTGACGATCGGCGATTTTTCGAGGTTCAGTGTGCCGGGCATGCCGCCGGGCAGGATCATCAGCTCCATATCGTCCGTTGTAACATCTTTTTCTTCGATGTCAGCTGTTACGGTGATGCCGTGGGAGCCGGTGATTGTTTTGCCGCCGACGCCGACGGTCTTTACTTCAAGCTCTGCGCGGCGCAGAATATCCACGGGCGCGAGCGCTTCGATCTCTTCAAATCCGTTTGCAAGAAATACATAGATCATAATAAATCCTCCAGCTTTTCCTTGATCTCGTGATGAATATCTTCAATGCTGCGCAAGGTGTCGCCCTCGGCGCAGTTTAATACGGTCCAGTTTAAATGCTCTGCGGCGTACAGTGCACAGTCCCTGCAATGTAGCAGATAATGTATGTCGCTTTCGTGAATGTCTTTTTTGGTGGTGTCGCCTGCGTAGCGCTCTGTGAGCAGCCTTTGGGAAATTTCAGGCGGCACATCCAGATAAATCACACGATCCGGCCTCGGCAGCCCGAATTTTTCATATTCCAGGTCTTCAAGCCACGAAACGAACGCTTTCCACTCCGTTTTTGGCAGCTTACTTAATTGATATACAATGTTGGACGTCACATAGCGGTCGGAGATGATCGGCACACCACTTGCATAATCGTCTTTCCACTTCATGCGGTAGCTTGCAAAGCGATCCACGGCGTAAAATGCGCTTGCGGCGTAAGCGTTCACGTCTCCCGCCTCTTTTCCGAAATCGCCTTTCAGATACATTTTTACAAGCGATGAAGACGGAGAGTCATAATCTGGGAACGTTACCTGCCGTGCGCGGCCGCTCGATAAGGCGTAATCATACAAAAGCTTTGCCTGCGTGCCTTTGCCGCTGCCGTCCAGACCTTCAATTACAATCAATGCCATAAGTTTCATTTACTGCTTTCTGCGTAAATTTGCCGGCCTTTGCCGACTTTTTGCACCGCAGCGCGGTACATTCCTATTCATTATAGCAAACTGCGGCGAAATATACAACCGAAAAATTTCTTACAATGCGAAAAAACCGAGCAAAGCGGCGGGACAGGCACAATACCCGCCCTTTTCCGTACAATGGCATTGAGAAACCACAAAGGAGGTTTACAAATATGGCTGAAAATGAGCGGACACCCGATTGCGAAAACGGCGCAGCGTTAAAAGAAGCCGTCTGCATAGATGCCATGCGCATTTACGATTCCTGTTCAGATAAAGACTGCTTAGAGGATTTACGTGTGCTGTTTCCCGCCTCGGTGCAGCCCGTTGTAGACGCTTCCGCTAATGTGCGGGTGCGGGACGTTGATGTAATCTCTGTGTACATTGATATGCAGCCGATCCCCTTTAACCGCGGGTATTATTCCATTGATCTCACGTTTTTCTTTGACGTATCTTTGGAGCTGTACGGCGGCGCGACAGTGGGCTGCGAACGCGTGAGCGGTATTTCAATTTTCAATAAGAAGGTCATTCTCTACGGCAGTGAGGGCAACGTGAAGATGTTTACAAGCGAGAGCTGCCGTGACGAAGCCGATTTACAGGGCAATAAGGTCTTACCCAAGGCGACTGTGCAGGTCGCGCAGCCGGTGGCGCTTTCCGCAAAGCTTTGCGAGCACTGCCGCTGCGGCTGCGAGCCCTGCTGCGTGATCCCGGACTGCATTGCAAGCCGTTACGGCGGCGCGTTTGAAACGGTAGAGCAGAAAAACACCGTATACGTGACAATCGGCCTGTTTACCATCGTGCAGATTGTGCGGAATGTGCAGATGCTCATTCCCGCGTTTGATTTCTGCATTCCGGATAAGGAATGCGTCACCTCCGGCGACAACCCCTGCGAGCTGTTCCGCAAGATTGATTTCCCGACCGACGAATTTTTCCCGCCGAAAGCGAGCGACTGCGGCTGTGGCTGCGGCAGGCAAAATTAGAACCGCATTTGAATAATATAAGCCGTGCACTTTGAAAACAGGTGCACGGCTTACTCTTTTTATACTTTTGTCAGTCTTGCGAAGTTTGCAAACAGCTTTTTGGTGCCGACTTTATCAAACGCGACTTCGAGCAGCGTATCGTTCGCCATCGGCGTGGCGGAAACGATGAGACCCGTGCCGAACGCCTTGTGCAGGACAGTATCGCCTACGCGGTATGTACCGGCAGGCGCGGGCTTTACGCGCGGCTTCGGCGTGAATCCGCCGGCTTCCGCAACAGATTTTGTTTTCGGTGCTTCCCCGAACGGCTTCGCGCCGCCGAAGTTCGGCATAGAGACCGGGCGCGCGCTGTAATCGCGGGAGCGGGTGTGCTCGACGAGCGTTTCCGGGATTTCTTCCACAAAGCGTGAAACGCGGTTGCGGTTCGTCATGCCGAAGATCATGCGGGATTCCGCGTGGAAAATGTATAGCTCCTCTTTTGCACGCGTGATGGCAACATACGCTAAACGGCGTTCCTCCTCCACTTCGGACGGTACATATACGCTCGCCATGCCCGGGAAAATGTTTTCCTCCATGCCCGGCAGGAACACCACCGGGAATTCGAGACCTTTTGCGGAGTGCACCGTCATGAGCACGACGGAATCGGCGTTATTATCGTAATTATCGATGTCCGTAATGAGCGAAACTTCTTCGAGAAAATCCGAAAGCGTGCCTTCTGGGTTTTCCTCCTCAAAACGGCGCAGGTTGGAAGCAAGCTCCTGCACGTTCGCGGCGCGGTCTTCTGCGGATTCCGGGTCGTCGGTCTTAAGAAAATTCAGGTAATCGATGCGCTCCACAAGCTCGTCATAAAGCTCGCCGAGTGTGACTTCTTCGTCGTCGTTGAGCTCGATGAGCCCCTGCATCTGTGCGGCGAAAAGCGTCATTTTGTTTGCGGCACGGGACAGTGCGGGATAGTCTTTCGCGTGTGAGACGACCTCAAACAGTGTCTCCCCCGTCTGCTGACCGATCTGTGCCGCGACTTCGACCGAGCGGTCGCCAATGCTGCGCTTCGGCGTGTTGATGATGCGGCGCAGGCGCATTTCATCACTCGGATTGTTGATAACGCTCAAATATGCGATCATCTCGCGAATCTCACGGCGCTCGTAGAAGCGCGTGCCGCCTATAATTCTATGCGGTACGCCGGACTTTGCAAAATTGCGTTCAAATGTCAGCGACTGTGAGTTCATGCGGTACAAAACAGCGTAATCAGAGAATTTCCGCCCCGCAGCAACGCCGTCTAAGATGATCTTCGTGATGCGCTCGGCTTCATCCGTTTCGTTTTCTGCCGTGTGCAGGTGGATCATGGCGCCGGTGCCGTTCTGCGTCCACAGCGTTTTGCCTTTTCGCTCGGTGTTATGCTCAATGACGGCGTTCGCGGCGTCCAGAATGTTCTGCGTCGAGCGATAATTCTGCTCCAAACGAATGACCGTCGCATTCTGAAACGTATTTTCAAAGCTCAGAATGTTTTCGATCGTCGCACCGCGGAATTTGTAGATGCTCTGGTCGTCGTCGCCGACCACGCAGAGGTTACCGCTTTTTTCGGCCAGCATGCGCACAAATGTGTACTGCGCATGGTTTGTGTCCTGATACTCGTCAACCATTAGGTAGCGGAAACGGTCCTGGTAGCGTTCCAGAACGTCCGGGCACTTTTTGAAGAGCTCTACTACTTTGTTGATGAGGTCGTCAAAGTCCATAGCATCGGCGTCTTTCAAACGCTTTTGGTACGTTGTATACGCGCGGGAGATAATCTTTAATCTGAAATCGTCGCCGACCGTGAGGGCGTACTCGGCAGGCGAGATTAAAGAATCCTTTGCCCGGGAAATCTCGTTCAAAATCGATTTTGGCGTGATGTTTTTTTCCGAAATGTCGAGCTCTTTTAAGATGCTTTTCATCAAGCGGCGCTGGTCGTCGGTATCGTACACCGTAAAGTGCGAGGAATACCCGATGCGCTCGCCGTCATGGCGCAAAATACGTGCGCAGGTGGAGTGGAACGTCGATGCCCAAATGTCGTTGGCGGTCTCGCCCAGCATGGTACACAGGCGGTCTTTCAGCTCGCCTGCGGCTTTGTTTGTGAAGGTAATAGCCATGATGCGCCACGGCGCGCAGGCAGAAACACTCAAATGCTCCTGTGTTTCCGTTGTGAGCGGCGTGCCGTTTTCAATATAAGCTTTGCACGCGGCAATATCATTTTCATCGAGATCGTCACGCAGATAGGTGCTGTTGTACGCGTCGCCGTAGCGCAGGATATTCGCGATGCGGTTGATGAGCACCGTTGTTTTTCCGCTGCCTGCACCTGCCAAAATGAGCAGCGGGCCGTTTACGGTGAACACGGCCTGCTTTTGGCGGTCATTCATGCGTGCAAAGTCTTTTTCCAGCACCGCGCGGCGCAGTGCAAGAATTTCCGATTTATCCATAGGTTTAAATGATCTCCGTTCTGTTGGTTCTGTGTTTTCTCATTTTTCGGTTTCTATTTTACTATATCTTGCGAAAAAGTTCAATCGAACATAGAAAATTCCCGGGGCTGGTTTAAAGCTCGCCCCAGGAGGTTTATGTGTAAGTCAATATGACTTTACAAAGCAGTTCAACTTTGTAAAGTCGGTACGCTTTACATTACGCAAGCATCTTACGCACCATGTCGTAAAGCACGGGTTTCATATTGTCTATTGTATCCGGCTTATTTTCAATCATCGTGGCAAAGCAAGTGGAACCGATGAGCTCAACCACCAAAAACACGCGCTTATATAAGACATCTTCTGTGCAGCCTACGGCGAGCGAGCTGCTCTCAATGGCAGTGATAAGCTTGTCCCACAACGGGTCTTCTCTTAGATCAAGCTGCTTTTCAATCATCGGCCAAGAGAAATTGCGCTCTAAAAGCCGCAGTGTCAGACGGCTTCTTTTAAAGTATTCCACGATGTAATCGACCATGAGGATGATGTCTTCTACAAAAACGCCGGTCTTATGCTCTTCCGCATATTCATAGGCCTCACTCAAAACACGCGCGGAAATGCGGTATGTGAGCTGCTGCAGAAGCTGGGTTTTATCGTGAAAATACAGATAAAACGTACCCTTTGCGACGTTCGCTTTCTTTACGATCTCATCGACCGAGGTCTTGTTAACGCCCTTTTCAAGGAAAAGCTGATAGGCCGCCTCGAGCAGCCCCTCCTTTTTCTGTTCTTTTTTCTGTTCAACACCGCCGCGCATGGCTGTGGCCTCCCAACATTCAAATCTAACTGTGTAATCACTTCATTTGTTTTATAGTATAAGGCGGATACACCGTAAAAAGCAAGCCAAAAACAACATTTTGTACAGATTTGAATAAAATGACCAATAGTCAATTTATTTTGCCTACGTAGTTCGTCGTTTTTAATATTGACTATTAGTCATTTTTGGACTAAACTACATAACGAAATAAACGGGATGGTTCCCGAATGAAAGGAGCGGTGCTAAATGGAGCACTTTGCACGATGGATCGTGAAGCGCAGAAAGCTGATTCTTGTTTTAGCGGTTCTGCTTTTGATCCCCTCGGTGTTCGGTGCGCTCGGCACCTACATTAACTACGATATTTTGACCTACCTGCCGAAAGATCTGGATTCCATGATCGGCGAGACGTATTTGGAGGATGACTTCAATATGGCATCGGTTTCCATGATTACGGTTGAAAACATGTCTACGCCTGATACCTTAAAACTGAAAAGCGATCTTGAAGGGGTTGAAGGCGTACAGAAGGTCATGTGGACGAGCGATTTTATCGATGTGACGACGCCGAAGGAAATGCTTCCGAGCGATATTCAGAAGTTCTTCTATAACGATTCCGGCGCAACGATGCTCATCGTTCAGTTCGATGCCCCGAGCGCAGATGCCAGAACGATGAACGCGCAGAAGCAAATCAAGAACATCTTGAATAAAGATTGCTTCATCGGTGGTATGTCGGCTATTTTGGAAGATACCAAGAGCCTCATCAATAAAGAAATGCCCTTGTATATCCTTTGCGCTGTGGGCGCTTCGTTGCTGATTCTGTTCCTCAGCCTGAAAGAAACGATTGTGCCGCTTATCTTTATGCTCGGCATGCTGTTCCCAATCGTCTATAACTTCGGCACGAACATTTTCCTCGGCCAAATCAGCTACATTACGGAAGCATTGGCAACGGTCCTGCAGCTCGGTGTTACGATGGACTTCTCCATCTTCCTGCTGCACCGTTACGAAGAAGAAAAGCTGACGGTGGCATCCGATGAGGACGCCATGGTGGCGGCTATTAAAAAGACGTTTTCCTCCATTACCGGCAGCTCCCTTACAACGATTGCGGGCTTCCTTGCCATGTGCACCATGCAGCTTACGCTCGGCGAAGACATCGGCGTCGTCATGGCAAAGGGTGTTCTGCTCGGCGTTATCTGCACCATCACGGTTTTACCGTCCCTTATCATGACGTTCCGTCGTGCCATTGAAAAGCACACGCACCGCACGTTCATCCCGAAGCTCAAGCGTACCTCGAACTTCGTCGTGAAGCACCGTGTGCCGATTTTGATTGCGTTTATCATAATCTTCATTCCGTTCTTCATTGCACAATCAAAGACTTCCGTTTACTACACGATCTTTGATGCGCTTCCGCAGGACCTTCCCGGCATTGCGGGTACGAACCGCCTGAAGGAAGACTTCGATATGACAACGTCCCACTTCATCATTGTGGACGATACCCTTTCCGAAAAAAGCCTATCCGATCTTTCCGATGAGTTGAGCGACGTGGACGGCATTCACCAGGTTTTGAGCTATGAAAAATTCGTCGGCGGCGCGATCCCGGAAATGTTTATTCCTGACGACGTGCGCGACATCTTCGAGGCCGGCGGCCACAAGATGATCCTTGCAAACTCTTCTTATAAGAGCGGCAGTGACGAGCAAAATAACCAGCTCTCCGAAATGATCGATATTGTGAAAAAGTACGACCCGAACGGCGTCATTACCGGCGAAGGCGCGATGACGAAAGATTTGATCGAGGTTGCGGATGTCGACTTCAATAACGTCAACATCACAAGTATCATCGTCGTGTTCGTCATTATCGCCATCGTGTTCCGCTCCGCTTCTGTTCCGGTGCTGCTCGTTGCGGCGATTGAAAGCGCCATCATGATCAACCTCGGCATTCCGTACTTCACCGGCACGACGCTGCCGTTTATCACAAGCATCGTTATCGGCACCATTCAGCTTGGTGCAACGGTCGACTATGCGATCCTCATGACCACGCGTTTCCGTGAAGAGCGTAACGCGGGTCACACTGCAAAGGAAGCGGCTCAAATTGCCGTTGAACAGTGCAGTCAGAGTATTTTAACAAGCGGTCTCACCTTTTTCGCGGCAACGTTCAGCGTGTCCCTCGTCTCCCGTATGGAGCTCATCGGCGTGCTGTGCAAGCTCATCAGCCGCGGCGCACTCATCAGTATGGCAGTTATCCTGCTTGTGTTGCCGTCACTGCTCGTCATTACGGAGCCAATTCTCAGAAAGACCACGTTCCATTGGCTGAAAAAGCCCGAAATCACCGAGAAAAAGGCATAATCGATTCAGAGAAAGGATCTCGATCAATATGAGTAAGTATCTTACAAAATCCGTTGCGGCTACGATTTCCGCACTTCTCCTCCTCGGCTGCGCTGCCCCGGCCTTCGCGGCGGATGCTACCGTTGAGAAAAAAGAAACCTCTTATCTCATCCTGAACGCAGACGGTTCCGTGCAGGAGCAGATCACCAGCGATTGGCTGCACAGCGATGACGGTTTTGATGCCGTTACCGACGAAAGCGACCTTTCCGATATCCAGAACCTCAAGAGCGACGTGATGCCGGAACAGTCCGGCAATACGCTCAAGTGGACGACAGACGAAACCGATATTTATTATCAGGGCAAGAACAGCGCACAGGCGCCGGTCGGCGTTTCCATCGAGTATACGCTGGACGGCAAGGCGGTTACGGCCGATGAACTCAAGGGTCAGAGCGGCCACCTTGTCGCAACCGTTAAGCTGACGAACAACACCGGCGAAGAAGTGACCGTAAACGGTAAAAAGCGCACCGTCTATACCCCGTTCTTCACCGTTGCGGCGGCTGTGCTGCCGAGCGAAAACTTCAAGAACATCACGACAGAGCACGGTCTTGTGGAGTCTGATTCCAAAACACAGGTTGCCTGCTACCTTGCGATGCCGGGCATGAAGGAAGCCGTCAGCGACCTGCTCCCCGACAGCTTTGATAAGCTCGACGACCTGATGCTCGATACCCTTACCCTCGAAGCGGATGTTACGGACTGCACCGTCCCGACGTTTCTCTTCGCCGCGGCTCCGAACCTTTCCGACCTCGACCTCGATGAGGCTTCCGACGAGCTTGGCGACACGATGGATGAGTTGACCGATGCAATCGATCAGCTGAAGGATGGTTCCGGCGCACTGGATGACGCTGTGGGCACACTTGTCGAAAGCCTTGACACGTTTGCTTCGAGTTACAGCCAGTTCGATGCCGGCGTGGACAGCGCTTTGAACGGCACACAGACGCTTGCAAACGGCACGGAAAACCTGCTTGAAAACGCACAGCTCTTGGCAACGAAGACCGGCGAGCTTTCCCTCGGCGCTATTCAGCTGCAGAACAGTACCGCACAGCTTGCGGGCGTTATGAATCAGCAGCTTGTCCCGGGTCTTGTAGAGGCTTCCGAAAAGAAGACCGCGCTTGAAGACAAAATGACCGAGCTTTCCGGCAAGCTGGAGACCGTTGAAATCCCGGATATGACAGCACTCAAAGCACAGCTCGGCGCAGGCGCTGAACAGGTTTTCGATGGCGCGGCGAGCGGCGCAGCGAAAGCGGCTTCCGAGGCTGCCGCAAGCAATGCAGCGAAAGCGGCTTCCCAGAAGACGGCGGAAGAGATCAAAGGCAACGTGCAGGCGGCAGCCAATGATGCGGCAGTCGGCGCAGATCAGGTAGCAGATCAGGCGGCTGCACTTTCGACCGATGTATTCCAAGGCGGTTATAAGACGGCACTCGAAGAACTTTTAAGTGATCCGAATTTCCTTACTGAGGATCAAAAAAATGCAATCTTAGCAAAAATCGATGTTCCGGCTTCTCCGAGTAGCGAAATTACCGATACAGTTACAGCAAAACTTTCCGACGCAGCAACAGTTGCTGTAAAAGCGGCAATGGGTCAGGTTGTAAACGATATTGATTCGGATACGATTGCAAGCACGGTCGGCCCGAAGGTTGCTGAACAGGTTGCCCCGATTGTTACAGAAGAAGTAACTACTTCCGAGAAACTTGCAGCGGCAAAGCAGAGCGCTGTGCAGCAGGTTGCAGCGGCAATCCCGGACATTAACACCGATGAGCTCAAGAGTTTGATGGGTGAATTCAAAGACCTCTCCTCGCAGGCAGGCGAAATGATGGACAGTGTTGATACGCTGACCGGCGCGCTGTATAACGCAGAGAATCCGGCAGATACCAACACGGTTGTCGGTGCGGCTAACGCGATTTCCGACGGTGCTGCAAAGCTTGGCAGCGGTGCTTCTCAGCTTGCAACCGGCACCTCTGCATTCGCAACCGGCGTAGGCACGCTCGATGCAGGCACCAACCAACTGCTCGGCGGCATGGAGACGCTCTCCTCCTCCAGCAAGACCGTATCGAATGCGATCGGTCAGTTCCAGACCGGCGGCGCAGAACTTAAAGACGGCACGTCTGAGCTCAGCGACGGCATGACGGAGTTCTCCGATACAATCAATGATAAGCTCGACGACCTCGGCGAAATTACCGACCCGGATTCCACGCTGGCACGCGTGATTGACATCATGAAGGATCGTGCGGACAGCTTCAAGGGCTCCGGCCGCGCAGACGGTACGGATATGACCGTAAGCTACGTAATGCGCACCGCAACGGACTCGAGCAGCAACAGCACGAGCACCACGGAAGAAACCACGACCGAGACTGAAACCAAAGACAGCTTCTGGAACCGTGTGGCAAACCTCTTCTCTAAGTAATTTAAAATAAAGCAAAGGAAGCAGGAACGCATCGAAAGGTGTGCCTGCTTCCTTTTTATTGCTTTTTTCGGTGAAACGGTGTATGATTATCGTGTTTAAATTAGCAGAAAATGGGGTTGAAAAATGAAAAAACTATGCACGCTGTTCCTCACATTTTTGAAGATCGGCGCTTTCACGTTCGGCGGCGGCTATGCGATGGTTGCCTTGCTGGAAAATGAATTTATCGCAAAGAAAAAGTGGATCGATAAAAAAGAGTTCCTCGACATGATCGCGATTGCGGAGTCTACGCCGGGCCCGATAGCGATTAACAGCGCAACGTATATCGGTTATCACATTGCCGGTGTGCCCGGCGCGGCGACGGCCACGCTTGGGGTGTGTATCCCTTCGTTTGTCATCATCTATCTCATTTCCCTATTCTTTGACCAGTTTTTGAGCTTGAAATTCGTTTCCTGCGCGTTCCGCGGAATTCAGGTGTGCGTTGTGTACCTCATCTTTTCCGCCGGTGTGCGCATGCTGAAAAGTCTTGAAAAGACGGCGTTCAATACCGTGCTTGTCACAGGCGTAGCGGTTTGCATGATAGCGTTTTCCGTTTTCGCGGTTTCGTTTTCGTCCATCTACTTTATTTTGCTTAGCGGTGTGGTTGGTCTTGCGGCCTACTTCATACAGCGCCTGCGTGGAAAAGGCGGTGACGTGAAATGATCTATTCTAAATTATTCCTGACCTTCCTTGAGATTGGCGCAGTGTCGTTCGGTGGCGGCTACGGCATGATCTCCATCATCCGCGAAGCCGTGCTCTCGAATCACTGGCTCACGGAAAGCGAGTTCATCAACTTCATTGCGGTGTCCGAATCGACCCCCGGCCCACTTGCCGTCAACATGGCGACGTTCATCGGATCTTCGCAAGGCGGCGTGTTGGGCAGTCTGCTCGCGACTTTGGGCGTGGTGCTCCCCTCATTCGTCATTATTTTGCTCATTGCGGCAGTGTTGAGTAATCTGCTGAAATACGCCGGTGTACAGGCATTCCTCTCCGGCGTGCGTCCGTGCGTGGTGGCGCTCATTTTGGCTACGGCGCTGACGATGGGTCTCAGCACGCTATTCGGCTTTACGACCATACGAAGCGCCCCCGAGGTCGATCTGTGCGGTGTTGTGATTTTGCTGCTGCTGATTATTCTGCACTTTGGCTATAAGCACTTTAAAAAGAAAGCACCCTCGCCCATTTTGATGATCGTGCTTTCCGCCGGTCTCGGCATTTTGTTCTACGCATTTTAAATTTTGGGAAAAGAAAAGACCTCTGCTCGGGCCAAACAGTCTTGAGCGGAGGCCTTTTCTGTACAAAAAATAGCGTTTAGCCGTTATTTCGGCTGCACTTTTCGGCGTCGATCGCAAGCACGATCATCAAAACGCACAGTGCGTCTGCGGGGTCGTATATGTTCAAAAGGTACGTGTCTGTCCAGTTGAACAGCTCTTTGGAGATGCTTGCCACATCGTGACCGCTTCCGGAAACAACGGTATAATCCCACTCCAAAACGTTGCCCTCCACATGCCAGCCGTTGCATTCTACGTTGTATTTCGGCTTAAAAAGTGCAAATTCGCGGCTGATGCAACCGACATATTGGTTTTTAAAATACATTTCGAATTTCGGCATGAACGTGAAGATGCGTTCTTTTACCGTGCCGATCTCTTCGCCGTAAGCGTCAAAAATTTTCAGGCAGTGTCCCCAGGAGAGCTGCCCTTTGACGACATACACCGTGTTGCCGTTCTCATCGTAAATATCGTAGCTATCGAACCATGAAAAAAAGCGCTGTTTAAACCGTAAAATCATAAAAATCCCCTACTTCTTGCCACTGTTTTCAATCGTATAGATCACACAGACGAACCCTGCGATGACCGCGAGCAGTATGGAGCCGCTTAACCCGTCGTTCATGGCAGCGCCGAGGAATAGCCCGACTATGGCGGCCAAGATGATTACAACGGCGGAACCGATTGTTTTCATGTTCACGACAAAATCTCCTCCACGTACTTCTTTAAGTCGATTGTACCACGCTGCGTGTCGGTTTGCAATAGACTTCTGCAAAGGTAAAAGAAAAGAATACGTTAAAAGCAGGTTAAAAACATGAAAAATATCCACAATTTTTCGAATTTTCTATTGACATTTCCTTTGCGGTTTTATATAATCCAATTGTAAATCTGTCAAGCGCCCCGCGGTCACCCATCCTTCGGCCCGGGGTGCTATTTTTCTGAAAATACAAAAGGCGCAGAGCCCGCTCGGAAATCCCGGCAGCCCTGCGCCTTTTGCAGATCGGTCTTTCCTGCTTCTTCCGCCGCGTTGAACTTCGCCGCTTTCGCTTTCAGCGCTTCATAGCACGGACATAAAGCAGAAAATATTTGAAAAACATCGTTTATTGATACATTAGCCCCGGCATTTTGACTTTATCTCTTCTGACCTTCGTGTTCCAAGAATACCGCTCTTTAAAACTCCGAAATGCGGCAGCGGCGATCTCCGAGGGAAGCTGTGTCTTGAGCGGTAGCTTACATTGATACTGTGAGCCGAACAGGTTATTGCCCCGGACATGGACTTGGACGGTAGATTGCTACCAAACAGAATTTATGAATGCAAACCTCAAAGCAGTTTGCTTCCTGCATGCTTTCTATCCTGCGGCCTGTGTCAGCACACATGCCGTTGTGCTTTGCGACATGAACGGCAGGCAAATGCCGCTCTCACCTGCGCCGACCAACAGCTCCGTACCGCTCGGGCTGATTAGGAGAGGATACGTCTCACACAGATTCACCGGGCCGTCCGTGACACCATAGCTGTTACCGCCCACAAGCGACAAGCTGAGCGTCACATAGCTTGGCCCGTCCGGAATCGTTTGAATCGCCCAGAAACCGCTCCACATCTCCTCAATGTCGTCGCTGTCTTCGTATGTCCACTCCAGATCGACTGTACCCCCCGTCTCATCCTCGAGATAGAAGCGCAGCGAGAAATAGGCATAACGGCCGGTTTCCTCTACCATGGTTTCTGTGATCCAGCCCATGCCTGTACTCTGCGATCCGGCAAGGCCAAGCGCGGTCATGCCTGTCCAGCCGTCAGAAAGCCAACCGGCAAATTCGGATGGGATGTCATACCAGGCATATTCCGTAAAATCGAACGAAAGATAGTCACCGGCTTCCGATGTACACGGTGCAAGATGGCTCGTCGCATCAAGCGAGGGATACCATTCGCAGGTGTTCCCGCTGTTGTCGGTGATAAAGACCTGGGTGTCGGCCTCATGCGCAATGCCGTCGAGATTCGCAAAGAGCAGCACCGGTTCGCCGCTCTCTGACCGGTAGAGAACCTCTGTGACCTCATCGGTCTGTGTTTTTTCGTTCCACTGCACACGGTTGATTGCAACCGTCGCGTTCTCGTCGACCGGCACAATGCAGTACAGATGCCCCGCGCCGCCGATAATGTGCTCATCGTTGATCTCTGCGATAAAGGGGTATTCGAGGAGCATTGCCTCATTGGTTTCCTGCAGCCACGCAGGGAAACCCGCCTCGAAACCCTCATCAAACAGACCGCCGACATAGCCGAGATACGCCGCGCCAAACATTGTCGTCGGAAAATCCATCCTGTCCCGCAACCATCCAAGCGATGTCTCTGCCTCCTGTGAAAACGCGTATTGCACCGGCGGTGTGTCCACGGTCTTATCCTGTGATACAAAATCGTTCCCGTTGCTCTGTAATACAGCTTCCTCCTGTTGGCTTTCCGGAGTTTTTTTGTGGGCAGTATTTATTTTGGGTTCGTCAGGCTCCGTTTGCGTCTTCTGCGTACAGGCGCAAAGCGACAATAACAGAACCAGTGCCAGCAATAGCGCGAACATGCGTCTGGGTGTTGTTTTCATAGCCACTCCTTTCAGAATTTTCCGCTTCGGCCGGAACCGCCTCCGCCGGATTCGCTTTGGCTGCTCCCGCCGCCGGAAGAGTTGCGCTCAATCTTCCGGCTGGAGGTCGTCTTATGGGTAAAATGATCTGTTTGCTCTGTAAGCTGAAGTCCCGCGGAAACATAGGCGTTAGCGGTTGCTTTTTTTGATACATTTTCCATTTTCTGCCATATCACAGCGACGATCGCGGCTGCTGCCAGTAGGGAAAGACCGATCACGATAAGGATCGGAAAAAACAAACTCGCTCGAACCGGCTTTCCTGAGGCTGCTTTTTCCAGATAGACGCTGCATTCTTTGATGTAATCCTCAAAGCCGCCGTACCAGTCGTTTTCACCGAAGTTATCGAGGAATACCTTTTCCAGTTTCTGCTGACCATAGCTGTTGAACGCATACTCGCAGCGTGAGCCATAGCAGAACATCGCCCAGTCGCGATCATCCATGCTGAGCAGGAGCATGATCCCGTCGCGGTCCGGTCCTTCGCCCATCGTGTATTCGTGATAGATCGTATAGGTTGCCTTATAGACACCTTCAGAATGGAAGTCACGATAATCCTCCACGGTTACGATATATACACCGATGCCGTATTTTTGGGAGACGGTTTCTGCCATCTTTTCCAGCATCATATTTTCGTTTTCGCTGAGAAGTCCGGCCTCATCCGTCACATAATAAAGCTGTGCACCTGTCTGCTCGGTTGCGGATACATTCACGCAGAATACAAGCGCGATTATAAACGTCAGCAGGAGACAGCGTATTCTCTCTTTCATTTTTCCGCCCTCCCTAGTGTGCCAAAAGCAGCAGCGCAGTCACGCCGATGGCACTGAGTGACGCCGCGATTGCTGCAAACAAACCGACAACCCGCTTCGTGCTGACAGGAAGGTTGCCTACCAACTTACCTGTCTGACCATTCATGGCAAAAAGGAAATCTTTTCCTTCCCACTTTGTATTCAAGATCCAGACGGGAAGCAACGCGTAATGCACTTTGCCGCGCTTCAAACAGATGTCTCGGCTCGTTTCATTGCAGGTGGTGTAATTCGAAACCGTGCTTTCCAGCGCAGACACCAGCGAACCCGCGCAGCGCTTGTCTGCCCGCTCCCGGCTGTTTTCAACGCTCACATCATATTTGTCTGCCAGAAATCCGGGCAGATACGCCGTAGAAAACGGTTTTAGGTCTGTATAGTCATACGGTTCGATGGAATCCATGTAGTCGTCCGGCATTTTGCTTGACGCGTCCACCGGGATTTTCTCAAAGCCAATAGAACCGGCGCGGCGCACATCGTAGTGGCTTGTCTCCGTGATTTCATAATCTCCCGAGGTGTACTTATGTACAGTGGTAGCATGGAACTGCACGCTTCCGCTGGCCGCACCGTCATACATCCAGAAGGGTACATACACGCCTTTGACCTCCTCAAGATGATTGGACTTGGAGAATGTTGACGGCAACAGCGGCTTTTTGCGATAGTGTTTCTTCAGCGCCTTGATGGCATCCTCCTTGCTCAGCTTAAAGGGAAGCACAAAATCAGGTTTCAAAACGCCGGCGAACTGACCCGGAAGCACCGACGGATTTCCGCAGTATGGGCAGGACGTAGCCGCAGTTGTCGCGTCGCAGAGCAGCTCCGCACCGCACGACGGGCAGCTGTAAGCCTTCATGTCAGCCGCGTCCGCGCCCCAATCCTCGTTCAGGCCGGAAGTGTCCCAGTCAGAGCCGCCTGCGGCGGCCTTTTGTTTTTCCGCTTCGGCAGATTTTTGAGCCGATTCTGTTTCTTCCTGCTTCTGCGCCGCTTCCGCTGCTTTTGTTTCTTTTTCCGCGTAGAGCGCTTCAATTTCTGCGACATCGAAGCTTGAGCCGCAGTAATCGCACTCCAGCCTGCCGGATTCTCCTACAAAATGGAGCGGTCCCGTACAGGCGGGACATTGATAATTTGTGATTTGTGTTGCCATCTAAGTTCCTCACTTCCCAGTTGGCGTTACAGCCCGCAAGCGCAGTCCGTAGTGCCGAACACAGTTATAACCGCATTTTCCGGATATGTCTCGCAAACTCATTGTTTGTGATAAATTGCATCCGTGTCCTTTATGACGTTTTCTTCCGAATCGTACAAGATGCGCATATCAGCCGCTGTATGGTCACTGTTGACAAGTATAACGGTAATCAGCTTTTCGGCCTTTTCTGCAATTTCGTCGTAAACGCAGTCTGCATCGCAACCAAAGTCAAAGCTCTTTGTCCGGAACGCGGACTCGGCAAAAATGCTCCAGCTGTACCATTCTTGTGTCTCGTTGTTCCACCACATAGTACAACAGTTCATACCGCTTTTGTCCTCATTTGCGACAAACTCATATTTTTGCAGGCCGTCCTCCGTAACCCACGTGCCTTCCAGCAACGCAAAGACCTCCTGTGCTTCCTTTAGGCTTTCGGCTTTTCTGTCGGCTTCCGCTTGCAGCTCGGCCGCACTGTAATACGCTTCGCGGTCTCCCGTTTCGCTCCAGCCTTCATCGTACCAAAATACGTCTGCCAGCCATGCAAACTGCGGGGAGTCCAGATAACGCAGACGATAAATGATATCGTGCGTCCTGTCCTCGATTGTCAGCCCACTGATCTTTTCGGCAAAATCCGCCTGAACGGTCAGAACACCGTTTCGGAACGTATGGTCAAACTGATCGCCTAAATCTTCAAAATTCGCGTCGTAGCAGCGGATGGGATTGTCCTTGAACTGTACGCCGCGATAATAGAGCCTCATCGTCCCTTGGCTGTAAATGGTTTTTGTAATGTGGAAATCGTCAAAAAGGACCGATGTTTCCGGGTACTGATAGGTGCATCCATCGACCTGACCGCAGGAGGTCAGACCGAGCAGGCTCATACCCAGACCTGCTGCGATGAGGAGCGCTTTGAACTTCACCGCATTACCCCCGTTTTTTCGCGAATAACCGGATTCTCCCGCTCCAAATTGGAGCGGGAGCCGTTTTTTATTGGAACGTCATATTGTTGAGAATGATATCCGGCATCGTTCCCGGTACACAGTCCATATCCCGAAGGCCGATGGAAAGGGCACGGCCGTCGTCAAGCTGCGCGATATACTGGATCCAATCATAGCCGATTCTTTTGTAGGTGCGGCCATGGAAGGTGATGCCGCCGATCACGCGGTCCTCGATATCCTTGTAGTTTTCGAATTTGTCCTTGTAGGAATCAAATTTTTCAACGTTCTCTCTTATCTCAAACTGAATGGCGCCCGCGCCAAACGCTGTGGGATCGTCATTTTCCACAAGGCAGCGCCCACTATCATCGAACGACCAGCCGGATACCGGGATCTTCGTCATGATCTTGACCTTAACATCGTCTTTTGCAAACTGGGCGATTTCCGCGGAGAAGTCCTTCATCTCGGCGTTTGCGGATGCTGCCTTGTTCGCCTCGGCGGCCTCGGCCTTCACGATGTCCAGATACTTTTCTATGGCTTCTGTGCCGGAGAAGCCGCTGGTGTTGTACGCACTCACCGTATAAACGCCCGGAGTCTTTTCACGGAAGTTAACGTAGATGAAATGCGAGCTGTCTTCGCTCGAAATCCACTTGTAGTAGCGGTAGTTCGATTGCATGTGGTCGCTGTACTCTTCCTTGGCAAACTCGCCTTCTACGCCGAAGTAGGCAACGATATCCTCGTAAGTAGCGTCAAAAATATTATTATTGACCTCGTTCATCCAAACGTAGCCCTTTTGTACCTGCTCCTCGGTCACGATGCCGTTTCCGCCGGGAGCTGCCGCATTCGTCTGGTTGGTCGGAGCATTCCCCTCCGTAACACCTTCTCCGATGGCATCCGGCATAGACTTGCCTGCGTCAATCAGAGGCAGATACCAGTCGGTATACCGGTAGGGATACGCATCTTCCTCCATGTCTTTCCAATAAAGACCCCACGGGCGCAGATAAATGTCATAGTGGAATTCGTCATCGCCGTCTTCATAGTCGCCGCTGATACAGATCATATCATCGTAGTCCAAAAGACCGGGGTCAACGATCCAATCGGCATGCTCCAGTGTTACGTTTGTAAACCAGCCACCCTCGGACATCACCGTACCGTGCTCGCCGGTTCCGGCTTCACTCAGACTGACCTGCGCGGAAGCCATAGGTTTGGATCTCGTGTAGTCCTCATCCCAAAGCTCGATTGTGCCTGTGTAGTCTGTGTCTAAATCAATGACGCCGCAGACATCCCACCAGTCGCCTTCCATGCTTTCATAATCGCCGTAGCAACCGCTCATCTTCCACCAGCCGTACCATTCGCCGTTCCACCAATCGAGCAATGTGTCTCCGGTCGTATTGGTGGTCTCCGGTTCCGTATGGGAGACCGTTTCCCGGCTAAGCGTAGCCGGGTCAACGGTGATTGTACCTTTTTTGCTGCCGAGAAACTCTTCAAAGGACGCTTTGACTTCACTGGTCGTGTCTTTTAGCACGAAGGCCGTCCGCACTTCCAGCGTTGCACCCGGCGCAACATCCGTAAACTGATCGCTCACTACGGATTCAAGGTTCTCATAGTCCGTGATAATAGATGCAGCTTCCAGCTCTACACCGTTTTGCATAACCGTCTCATCGACACTCCAGAGATATGAGGCGTTTTCCTTGCTGTTGTTTGTGAAGTCCAGTGTCAGAACGATTGCGTCGTTTCCGTCCGAATCTTCCATGATGCATGCGCCCTTGTAGAGCAGCTCATAGTCACCGAGCTTGATTAAATTGGAGTCTTTCCCCTCCTTATCCTTTCCGCAGGCGGTGAGGCCGCTGAGCAGCATCAGTGCCGTAAGAATCAGGCATAGAAGCTTGGTCTTCGTCTGTTTCATAATTTCCTCCCAATATCCTTCAGGGTTGCACAAATCTGCCGATCAGCAGAAAACAACGTATAATCCCGGCAAAAAGCAGCCGTGCCTACCTGAGACATTTATTCTTATTTCTTTTCGCGCCGGATAAGGTTTCCGTCCTTGTCGGTAAACTTACCGCAGAGAATCTTGATAAAGTCGACAAGGTATCCGATGCCGAACAGACCTGCCGTCAGCGTATAGAGAATGCCGGTGCCAATCTTACCAACATAGTAGCGGTGGACACCAAGACCGCCAAGGAAGAAGCAAAGCAAGAATGTTGTCATCCAGTCCTTCGTTTCGACCGGAACCTCCGGCGCAACATAGTCCTCTACTGCCTCACCGTTCAAAATCTTCTTCACGGTTTCCGTTACAGTGTCGATATAGGCGCCACGCTCCGTTGCAAGACCGACCGTCGCACCCTTGATACCCTTGCGCAGTGCGCTGTTCTTATCAACGCGCATACCGTCAACCGACATCTTAGCCTCCGTAATGACCGGCTGAATCCGAATGTGTGTGCCATCCTTGAGGTAAAGCCAGAGGCCAACGTCCACATTTGGTTCTTTCTCAAACGAGATGCGCTGTCCGGGAACGCCGCCTTTGATCTGGAATGGCATCTGGAACGCTGCTCTGCGCGCATTGAGTTTCTGCATGATTTCTTCCAGTGTGGTAGAATAGGAAAGATCAAATTCACGGGAACTGGTAGCGAATGCAACGTCTTTCATGCTGCCTGTAAGGTTATTCATCGTTTTTTCTCCTTTCTAAAAGGTCAGAGGCGGATAGTGTTAACGGTAAGCTACACGGCTATTTTTTCGTAAAGGTGCCGCTGATGCCGTAGCCGGAATTCTCATTCATGGTAAGGCTGTTTCCATCTACGGAGAATGTATAAGTAGATGGATCACTCCATGCCTCCAGTGTCACCGTAAGCTGATCACCTTCAATGGTGTACGTACCGTCCTGTTTCATATAAGCATTTTCCATGGTGCATTTGCCGCTTCCGTTGAATGTCCATGTGATCGTACCGTCTGCGCCAAGTTCGGCGGACCATGTTCCGGCTAACGCATCCTTGCTACCACAGGCAGAAAGTGTTAAAAGCGTAACCACAATCAGAAGCAATGCTACAAACTTTTTCATTATTTTGTCCTTCTTTCTTTAATTATCATTTGATGGATATTTATCCTCTTACCGCGCCACCGCAATATTCACAACAGCCGTTCACGTCCGGTGTGGTCGTTGCGCCGCAGTAGGGACAGGTGACTGCCGTTTTGGGTGCGGCCTCCTGTTCAATCTGCTGGCGCACATCCTTGCGGACCTGCGTCAGAACCTGCCGAATTTCCTCGCCGAGCTTTTTGCAATTGCGGTACTCAACGTTAGTCTCCGGATTGCATCGGGTCGTCATCCCCGGTCGTATTGCGGGAGGCGGTGTAATATCTACGGAATCGGAATTGATCTTGAAGCGTATTTCGTCAAAGTAATCGTTGTTGACGAATATGGTGATGTAGAAATCATAGGAGTATTCATACCGCGGGGGATTGTAGCTAATCTCCCTACCCTCCTTATCCTCACGCTTAAGTTCCGTGCGGCTCTCGTCAATGTCGAGATTACAGCCGGTCACGTCTGCAAAATCCAAAACATCCGGGTTGGCTTCCACGAGATTTCTGGCACGTGTCACCATGAATTTTCCCGCGTCCTCGTCAAGAAGCACCTTGGTGTCCGCGCCGAGCGTTCTGGTTGTGTGGAATGCCGCGACCTTTTTCTGATTTTCTTCCCTGTAATCAAGCTGTGCCTTGATTTCCTCAACAGTGCTGTTGCGTCGATCAGAGAACCAAGGGGAAAGCTTTTGGGCGCAGTTTTTGCAGAGATTGCCGTTTTCAAGCTTGCGGTTGCCAAGTAACCCTATTTTTTCTCCGCAAATATCGCAATATTTTTTATCAAACAGTCCCATATATGTATCAAACTCCTTTGTGTATGCTACTTGAATTATACGGTTACTGCGTGTCTGCCTTGGAATTGAGCACCGCACCGTAGATATACAAGGCCGGAATAGCTATTCCTGTCAGGATGCTTACGACATTAAACTCGCCGTCGTTGACCAGACTCATCACAATGCTCAATACGCTGAATACGGCCACAATCGCGCCCCACACGATGAGCTTTCCTGCTTTTTCGCTGCGCTTACTGTGCTTAATGCCTTTGATTCCGGCAATCATCTGGCAAATTCCTCCGACCAGCGTCAGGAACAGCGCCGCCCAATATGGAAATGTCAGACCGGATTCCGCACCGAGTCCTGCCGCCAATACACCCAGTCCACCGACAAGAACACCCGCAATGATGGAAAATACTGCGGCAATGATCATCAGAATTCCGGTAACCTTCAAAAATTTATGCCCTTTCATGGTAAATCCTCCTGT
>ERZ1673722.538-NODE-538-length-48280-cov-12.736651_pt1 | contig 48280 bp, 42 predicted proteins | sample MGYA00580222_ERZ1673722 | MGnify/ENA primary metagenome ERZ1673722 (study PRJEB41218, sample SAMN15661750) | gut metagenome | host: Homo sapiens | place: Canada: London | collected 2015-08-20/2019-03-30 | study: EMG produced TPA metagenomics assembly of... | reverse complement strand
CCATCGTCGTCATTTCCGGCTGTTCGGATGGAATTTCCATGCAGCTGATATAGATCTGTCCGTTTTCTCTGTTATATTTCACTGCATTCGACAGGATATTCATCATCACACGTTTCACATACCCCGGACTTCCAATAAGATCTCGATGTGTGATTTCTTTTTTCTCCCACATGATCCGGATATTCTGTTCTGCAGCCATCTGCTCGATCACAATAAATACTTCCCTAAAAATACTGCTCAGATTAAATGGAATTTCTTCCAGAACCACTTCACCTGACTCCAGCTTACTCATATCCAGAATTTCATTTACCAGTTCCAGCAACAAATTGGATGCCTCTTTCACCTTTGTTCTGTATTCTGTCTGTTTCTCCGTATCATCTGCATAATGATCTGCCATATTGACCAGGCCGCAGATTCCATTGATCGGGGTCCGGATATCATGGCTCATCCGCTGAAGAAACTCTGTTTTTGCCTCATTGGCGGCTTCTGCCTTTTTTGCGGCTATCAAAAGTTCTGACTTATATTTTTCATCTTTTTCCTGTTCCTGTTTCTGATGTGCCTGATTGGTTCTGTATGTCCAGAACCAGAAGATACTGAACATCAGGAAATAAAGAAAAATAACACCCGCTACACTTAGTGGAAGATTATGGAACACTTCCGTATCCGGAAGATACGCATAAATATAATAATCCCGCTGCTTTAGCATGATTCCATAACATCCGGTTCCTTCATTTTTCAAATGATAAATATGCTGACTGTCTGTATGCTTTTTCATTGCCTGAACAACTTCATTATCGGCTGTATTCTGCCCTAACAGACTCTCATCATTACTGGCAACAACGATCCCATTGTCTGCAACAATGATCGTTCCATCTTTCTGGACACTATAACCATTTAAAAGCCCCTGTATCGTCAAAGTATAATTTCCGGTAAATTCAGGAGATGTGTAATAATAGATTGCAACGATACCCGGTGCATCTTTTCTGGCACAGGCTGCAATGTCAATATAGGATCCATCTTCCCTGGCAAACCGTTCCGAATAGCTTCTTTCTTCATATCCGGCAAAATCCATAATAATGTCTTTTTGCAGATACTCCGTGATCTCATTCGTTAGAGACTCATCCATACTGTATTCACAGTCCGTCTTTCCTTCTTTATCCAGCACAATGATGCCATCCACCCAGAGAGTCTGCAGATTTTCTTTCAGGAAATCCTCTCTTAGCTGCCCGCCGTTTTCTGTTTCCATTTTAATATTTGTACTCATTTGTCTGGCACTTTCAATGGCACGGAGGAGACTTTTGGATTCCGAAGATTCATTATAATGGGTGTAGGTGGAACACTGCACTTTGACATAATTTACAATCTCTACCATTCTTTTCTCTGCTTCCGTTTTCTCCGCATGAAAGAAATAAAACAGAGAGACTACTGCCACACAGATTCCAATCATACCACCGAGCAGCTGGATTCGTTTTTCTTTTTTCTTTCTCTTAATATCCAAGATCATCCACCTCCAGATACTTCTGGGGATCATCCAGGTATTTTTCAATGATTTTCAGGGATGTGCCATCCAGACGCATCTCTTCCAGTGTCTGGCCCATCTGCTCACAGATTCCCCTGTCATCCTCTTTTGCAAAAGCAACGCCTATTCCGGTGATCATCAGAGGCTCTTCCAGGATACGGAAGCTTGCATCATAATCCTTCCTATACTGAACGATAGATTCCTCGTGTGCGGCAACCGCATCTACATATCCTTTCCCCAGAAACGTATAGATCAGCTCCCGGTGTCCCAGGCTGATCAGATTTCCCAGCTTTGGGATCCTCTCATCCGTCCGGTTCAGAAATATACTTTCCGGTTTGGTTGTGGACTGGACAGCCAGGTTTTTTCCCTCCAGGTCACTCAGTTTATAGATATCACTGTTCTCATTTACAGCAACCACCTGACGGCTTGCTATGTATGGCCCTGCCCAGCGGTAATCGTCAAGACGTCCTTCCATAGAAAAACAGCCCATGATACAATCAATCTCGCCGCTCTCCACCAGTTCTTTTTTCTCCTCCCAGTTGATCTGGACAACCTCCACCTGATATCCCATTCTTTTGAATGCTTCCGTAGCCAGTTCTACATCAATTCCTGTCGGTACACCATCCTCATTCAGATAATTGTATGGTGGATAGCTGTCGCTGCCGAGGGTAATAACAGGCTTTTCGGTTTCTTCTTTCGCGTTATCTGCGTTTTTGCACCCTGCCAGGGTGACTGCTAAAATTCCCGCAAGCAGAATGCCTGCAATCACTCTTTTTCCTTTCATTTTTCTTCTATCCCTCTCCATATTATAGCACTCCCAAAAAATACTGCACACTCTTGACAACAGGTCCATGATAGAGTCAAGAGGTGATTATTATGTTACATGATGAAACACGAAAACTACTTATCGAAACTTGGAATAAAACGCACAATGCAAAAGAAATCGCAGAGTGTTTTTCTGTGAATACCAGTACTGTTTACCGCCTAGAAAAACAAATGCGTGAAACAGGTTCTGTAAAAACAATGACATCACAGAGAGGTCGTAAACATGCCCTGACACCGGAAGATATCCAAAACATTGACCGGGTGGTTCAGCAGGAACCAGATATCACAATTGATGAAATCATTGATAAACTTGGTTTGCATGTTTGTAATGAAACAATCCGCAAGGCAGTTATTAAACCCGGGTATTCTTACAAGAAAAAATCTCTTCATGCCTCAGAGCAGGAGCGTCCCCGATGTCAGGGAAAAACCGGAGAGCAGTAGATAAAACTCCACTCAACACACCCTGCAATACAACCGTTCTTTCTTCCATACGTCTGAATGGAGACTGTGCCTATACAGTCTATCAGGAAGGAACTACTGCAGAGCGGTTTGCAGAATACCTGAAAACAAAGTTGCTGCCGACGCTTTCAGAAGCAGACATTATCGTTATGGATAATGTGCGTTCCCATCATGTAAAAGCGGTGAAACAGCTACTGGACAGCTCAAAAGTAACCTATCTGTATTTACCCCCATATAGTCCGGATCTGAATTCGATTGAAAAGATGTGGTCAAAACTCAAAGCATTTTTAAGGAAAGAAAAGATACGGATTGCATCGGAATTACCATCAGCTATTTCAAAAGGATTTTTAACAATTCGTCCAACGGACTGCATAGGGTGGTTTCATTCGTGTAATTATGTGCAATAATTTATTGAATTGCTATAGAACAACGGCTGCTACCGCTGAAGTTCCCCGTAATAATTCATTTTTTCTTACACTTTTTATGGGTTGCAAGTAAAATTATCAGTATGTAATATATCATACTATACATTCCTTAAAATTACTATTTTTATTTGCGCAGATGGTAAAAAAGCCGACAGCGATCCTTTCCATTCAGGATCACTGCCGGCTTTTCAGCTGTCTTTTTAGTTTTTAAACGAATGAATCGGAGCCGGGATTCTTCCGGTGCGGTTGACGAATGCCTCGCAGGAGAAGTTGTTGACCGGCATGATCGGTGCATAGCCGAGGAGGCCGCCGAATTCTACGGTCTCGCCCACGCCTTTTCCGATGACCGGGATCAGGCGGACTGCCGTTGTTTTCTGGTTGACCATACCGATGGCAAGCTCATCTGCGATGATTCCGGAGATGGTCGATGCTTTCGTGTCTCCCGGGATGGCGATCATGTCAAGGCCTACAGAGCAGACACAAGTCATAGCTTCCAGCTTCTCGATGGTCAACGCACCGTCGTTGACTGCGTTGATCATACCCTGGTCCTCAGAAACCGGGATGAATGCGCCGGAGAGACCGCCGACATAGGAAGATGCCATAACACCGCCCTTTTTCACCTGATCGTTCAGAAGTGCCAGCGCCGCTGTCGTTCCCGGTGCACCTGCGTGCTCGAGGCCGATCTCCTCAAGGATATCCGCAACGGAATCTCCGATCGCCGGAGTCGGTGCCAGGGAAAGGTCAATGATACCAAACGGAATGTTCAGCCGCTTGGAAGCCTCCTGTGCAACGAGCTGGCCGACACGCGTTACCTTAAATGCGGTCTTCTTGATCGTCTCGCAGAGTACCTCAAAGTTCTCGCCGCGTACTTTTTCCAGAGCATGTTTGACAACACCAGGGCCGGAAACGCCGACATTGATGATGGCATCCGCCTCGGTTACGCCGTGGAAAGCGCCTGCCATGAACGGGTTGTCGTCCGGTGCATTGCAGAAAACAACGAGTTTTGCGCATCCAAGGCAGTTGTTCTCTTTGCTTGCCTCCGCCGTCTTCTTGATGATCTCACCCATCAGTTTGACAGCATCCATGTTGATACCGGTTTTGGTAGAGCCAAGGTTGATGGAGCTGCAGACAAAATCCGTAACAGCCAGTGCCTGCGGGATAGAACGGATCAGAAGCTCATCTGCTGTCGTCATACCTTTGCTTACCAGAGCGGAATAGCCGCCGAGGAAATTGACGCCGACTTCTTTTGCCGCACGGTCCAGAGTCTGTGCAATCGTCACGAAATCCTCTGGCGTTCTGCAGGCTGCTGCGCCGACTAAGGCAATCGGGGTAACGGAAATTCTCTTGTTTACAATCGGAATACCGAACTCGCCCTCGATCTCCTCACCTACGGAAACCAGATTTCTGGCAGTCGTCGTGATTTTGTCGTAGATTTTGCGGTTCAGCTTGTCAAGATTGGAGTCGATACAGTCCATAAGACTGATTCCAAGGGTAATGGTACGAACGTCCAGATTCTCTTTTTCGATCATCTCGTTCGTTTCCTTTACTTCAAACAGATTTATCATGTCGTTTTTCTCCTTCGCTTTAGATACGGTGCATCATATTGAAAATATCTTCATGCTGGCAGCGGATGACAACGCCGATGGAACTTCCAAGCTCCTCCAGATCTTTTGCAAGCTCTGCGTTGGATTTCTCGCTCTTGGAGACGTCCGTTACCATCATCATGTTGAAATATCCCTGCACAATCGTCTGAGAAATGTCTTCGATGTTTACCTGGTTCTCTGCCAGATAATTACATACCTTTGCGATAATGCCCACGGTGTCCTTGCCTACGACAGTGATAATTGTCTTCTTCATGTTTCCATTCTCCTTTTTCTGGTTTTATGTCAAAGCCCCGGAAAAACCGGTAATGGCGGCCTTGCGAAAAACATGGTATGTAGCTCTAAAAATGTATATTTAAACCTCAATTAACGGTGATACTTCGCTTCTTTTAGCGACAGCGAGATGAAAATCACCCGAGTGATACGGATTATCACCCGTTGTGACCTCGCAGGCCACGGTTTCAAAGGCCAGTGCCTCATAATTATTTTCCTTGCTCAGATGGCCGAGCAGCACTTCCTGCAGATTGTCGTGCAGAATCTCGCAGAGGAGATGGCCTGCCGCCAGGTTCGATAAATGGCCTTTCGCCCCGGCGATCCGCTGTTTTAACGGATACGGGTACGGTCCGACCGCGAGCATGTTCTCGTCGTGATTTGCCTCTAACAAAACGGCATCCAGCCCGGTCAGATTCTGAACCGTGTAATCGCTGTAGACACCAAGGTCCGTCGCGATCGCAATTGATTTCCCGCCGGACTCCATCCGGTAGCCGACCGGCTCTGCCGCATCGTGGGAGATCGTAAACGGATGTACGGCGATGTCTCCCAGTGTAAACGTGTCATCCGCGTGAATCGTGTGGAAAATCCCCTCCGGGAACTTTCCAAGGCTCTTCGTCTGCTGCATCGCCTGAATTGTTCCATCCGTTGCGTAAATCGGAATACCGTACCGGCGCGCCAGCACGCCAAGGCCCTGGATATGATCGGAATGCTCATGTGTCACGAGAATGCCGTCCAGCTCCTTCGCGCTGCGATCGAGAACAGCCAGCCCCGCCTCCACGCGCTTTCCGCTGATGCCCGCATCGATCAGAAGGCTTGTGGTCTCGCTTCCCGCGAAAATGCAGTTTCCGCTCGAACCACTTGCAATACTACAAAGTTTCATATCTTTTCATCCTATGGTCTAACTGTTTTTTTGTTTCCTCAAAATCGCCGCTGTTGTCGATTTCAAAATCGCAGTGGCTGCTGAATTCATCCTCGGAAAGCTGATTTGCCATGATTTCGCGAACTTTCTTCTCGGAATAGCCGCGTCCTTCGATCAATCGCTCCTTCCGGACTTCTTCATCCGCATAAATATACCACAGTTCATCACAAATTTCATCATATTTTTCTTCGATTAAGAGTGCGGCCTCCACAAAGACGTATTCCGTCCCTGCTTTTTCCGCGGCTGCAATGGCTTTTTTGATATACCGTTTTACCGCCGGATGAACGATCGCATTCAGGACTTTTAACTTTTTTTCGTCCTGAAAAACGATCTCAGCAATCCGTTTCCGGTCAAGTTCGCCGGTCTCTGTGGTGATCTGTCTGCCGAACAGCTTCACAATCTCTCCATAGCATTCGCCGCCCGGCAGCATCACAAGGTAACCTGCCTCGTCCGCCTGGATCACCGTTGCATCATAATTCTGTCCAAGGTACGTGAGCACTTCGCTTTTTCCGGCGCCCACGCCGCCTGTAATTCCAAAAACTTTCATTCTTTTGTATCCTTTCGCTCCTGGTATGAGTGCGCTATTTCGCCTCGTACCAGTTGTTTCCTGTGTGCATATCGATCTCGAGTTTGACAGCCAGATGTGCTGCCCCGGTCATCTCCTCTTCCAGGATCTGTTCTGCCTTTTCGAGCTCGTCTTCCGGCACTTCCAGCAGCAGCTCATCGTGTACCTGAAGAAGAAGTCTGGTCTTTAACTGCTCCTCTTTCAGCCGTTTCGCCACGCGGATCATCGCTATTTTAATAATATCCGCTGCCGTTCCCTGGATCGGCGCATTCATCGCAACGCGCTCGCCGAATGACCGCTGCATAAAGTTGCTCGATTTCAGTTCCGGCATCGGCCGTCTGCGTCCGAACATCGTCACAGAATAGCCTTTCTCTTTGGCATCCTCCACGCAGCGGTTCAAAAACTCATGGATACCCGGATACGTCTCGAAATACTGCTGGATATAGGCCTCTGCCTCTTTCCGGCTGATGCCGAGATCCTGACCCAGACCGAACGAACTGATGCCGTATACGATACCGAAGTTGACCGCCTTCGCATTTCTTCTCTGCAGCGGTGTTACCTCTTCAAGCGGCACATGGAACACTTTCGATGCCGTCATGCGGTGGATATCCTCCGCCTCGCGGTACGCCTCGATCAGGTTTTCATCGCCCGACATATGGGCCAGCACGCGGAGCTCAATCTGGGAATAGTCGGCATCCAGAAAGACACAGCCAGGCTTTGGCACGAAGGCTTTCCGGATCAGACGGCCAAGCTCCATCCGCACCGGAATGTTCTGAAGATTCGGATCGGTACTGCTGATGCGGCCGGTCGCGGTGATGGTCTGGTTAAATGTCGAATGGATTCTTCCATCTTTCCCGATCACGGCCTGCAGACCGTCGGCGTACGTCGATTTCAGTTTGGCAAGCTGGCGGTACTCCAGAATATCGGCAACGAGTTTGTGATCCGGTGCGAGCTTTTCGAGCACATCGGCGGCGGTGGAATAACCTGTCTTGGTCTTTTTGCCGCCCGGAAGCTGCAGCTTTTCAAACAGAATCACGCCGAGCTGCTTCGGGGAATTGATGTTGAACTCCTCGCCGGCCTCCTTGTAGATCTGTGCCTCCAGCTCTCCGATCCGCTCCGCCAGCTCAGCTCCGTAAACGGAAAGTGCTTCTTTTTCTGCGGCGATTCCATCCGCTTCCATCTGACGGAGCGTAAACACCAGCGGAATCTCCACATTCCGGTACAGATCCCACATGCCCTGCTCCTTCAGCAGCTTTTCCATGTTTTCCTGTGCAGCAAATACAGCATACGCCTGATGACCTGCATACGACTCCTGCTGTTCCGGCGTCATCTTTCCTGCGGCCGGAATCTTGCTTCCGCCGAAGATCTCTTCCACTGCCGGCACATAGCGGTGTACGTACTCTTTTACGATATCATCGTACGAATACTGTGATTTCAATGGATTTAATAAATACGCGGCAATTCCGGCATCAAACAGATGGGCTTCATCGGCGTCCGGCATATCCTTCAGAAATTCTTTTCCGTCCATGACGCAGAAAACCGGAATCTGCTTCTGCAGCTCAGTCAATTTTTCTTTTAAATAATCTCCGGTCAGGAAACCTTCTGCTGGGAAGTAAACAACATCCGGCTCTCCGCTTCCATACGCAACTGCCATACCGACAAGTGAACGGCTCCGATCTGCCATCGGTCCGTCCTTCGGGGTTTCTTCTGTCAGAAGAGCGGCTCCTGCCTTCTCCTCCTTCGCGATGGTTCCAAAGAGTTCTTCCGCCTCGGAAAAATCCGTTACGGTGCGCAGAAAGACGGCATCCTCTGGTTCTGCATTCGTCTCCTCGAAGCGGCCCAGCAGGTTCTTAAACTCCAGACGTTTGAACATCTCATACGCTTTTGGTGTATAAAAATTCGAGAGTGCCGCTTTTTCACGGTCGAGCTCCACCGGCGCATCGGTATCAATCGTTGCAAGTTTTTTGCTTAATTCCGCCAGATCATAATGATCACGCATCGCCTCTTTTGCCTTCTTCGGTTTGATCTCCTCGAAATGTGCATGCGCATTTTCCAGTGTCTCGTACTGCAGCAGGATTTTCGTCGCGGTTTTCTCGCCGACACCCGGCAGACCCGGGATATTGTCTGCGGTATCGCCCATCAGCGCTTTCAGATCGATGATCTGTTTCGGGAGAAGACTGTATTTTTCCAGCACCTCTGCCGTGTGGTAATTTTCAATCGTCGTCACACGCTTTACGGTCTTTGGAATCCGGATCAGAATGTGGTCCGTTGCAAGCTGCAGCAGATCGCGGTCTCCGGATACAATCGTAACTTCCATCCCTTCCGCCTCGCATTTGCGGCCGAGCGTTCCTAAGATATCATCCGCCTCATAGCCCTCTTTTGTGACAATCTCAATGTCCATTGCTGCGAGCACTTCCTGGATCACCGGGACCTGTTCACGCAGTTCCTGCGGCATCGGCTTTCTCGTTCCCTTGTACTGATCATACATTTTGTGGCGGAATGTCGGTGCATGGAGGTCAAACGCCACGGCAAGATACTGCGGCTGCTCCTCATCGAGAATTTTAAACAGAATATTCAGGAATCCATATACGGCGTTCGTGTGCAGTCCTTCTGCATTGGACAGATCCGGTACGCCGTAAAAAGCCCGGTTCAGAATACTGTGTCCGTCCAGTAATACGATTTTATCACTCATAATAATCCTTTCAGCCAGGGTAATTCTATCACTTCAAAATAGTGCAGAGCCAGGAGCACCAGAAACAGAACGAGAATCAGCATCAGCACCCGAAAAAACGTATCTTTGTACCGGCGGTATCTCGCTTCTTCCTCTTTTTTCTCCAGATCGCGTTCCAGAAGTCCTGTCAGATTGTAGGAATCGGGCGCGTCATCCTCGAAATATGCCATCGCACGGTTCACAATAAAATATGTCTCCAGTTCCTCGTGGCATGTATGGCATTTCCGGATATGGGAAATAAACGGTTCCATCTCTTTCTCCGGCATATTTCCCTGCACGTATGGCTGTATTAATTTTTCTGCTTCTTTACAGTCCATAAAATCCTGCTCTCCTTTTGTATCCGGCCAGTGTTTTTCTCTGGCCGTTTTTTCTGCTATCTACCATCATACACTATTTTCTCATAATTTAAAAGAGACAACCCGCCGAAAATGGGTTGTCTCTTGTTCTCTTATAAGATAACTGTTTTCTAGTGGATTTCCATTATGCATGGACAATGTTCGGGGTCTCTTTTCCTGCCTCGAAATCCAGCGCATTCTGCAGTGTGGTCTCTGCAATCGCACGCAGTGCTTCCTCGGTGAAGAATCCCTGATGTGAAGTGATCATAACGTTCGGGAAGGACAGGAGACGTGCTGTGGTGGAGTGCTCCAGAATCTCATCGGAACGGTCCTCGAATACGTTCGGGGTTTCCTCCTCGTATACGTCAAGGCCGACGCCGAAGAATTTTCTTGCACGGATTCCCTCGATCAGGTCGTCTGTCTTTACCAGACCTCCGCGGGACGTATTGACCAGGATCACGCCGTCTTTCATCTTTTTGATGCTCTCGCGGTTGATCATGTGGTATGTGCTGTCCATCAGCGGGCAGTGCAGGGAGATCAGATCACTCTGCGCCAGCAGTTCATCAAGAGTTACGTACGTAACAAAATCTTTTAAGGATTCATTCTGGTATACATCGTAAGCAATGACTTTCATGCCGAAACCGTGGCAGATTCTTGCCATAGCCGCACCGATTTTTCCGGTTCCGACGATTCCGGCGGTCTTCTGATAGAAGTTAAATCCCATCAGTCCGCCCAGGCTGAAGTCGTTTTCTCTTACTTTCGTATATGCTTTGTGCATGTGGCGGTTGACCGTCATGGCCAGTGTCATCGCATGCTCAGCTACAGCCTCCGGGGAGTAACCCGGTACACGGCGTACATCAATGCCGTATTTTGCAGCTGTCTTTAAATCTACGTTGTTGAAGCCTGCGCAACGCATCAGGATCAGCTTGACGCCTGCCTCATGCAGTGCTTCTACGGTTTTTGTTCCGACATCGGAGTTTACGAAGGCGCACACGGCATCGTAGCCCTTTGCCAGGGAAGCGGTTCTTGCAGCAAGGCCGGTTTTTAAATATTCCACTTCAATTTCTGGAAACTGCTCTTTGGTTCGGTCGAAAGATTCTCTGTCGTAGCTCTGGGTATCGTAAAATAAAATTTTCATAATGTTTTTCCTCCTCGCTTTGCGGTCATCTTATTGTTCCCGCTTACAGGTATTACTATACTTCATTGTTAAAACTTTGTCAATGTATTATTTGTTAAAATTTTATCAATTAGTAAATTTATTTTCAACATCTTTCACAACAGTACAAATTTACTGGATCACCTCGTCCAGGAACCGGGACGGCTCGACTTTCTTTTCAAACCGTTCCTCCACATAACAGAGCGTCAGCTCTTTCCGGGCGCGCGTCATTCCGACGTAGAACATCCGCCGCTCCTCCTCGATCGCCTCCGCAAGGACTGCTTTCTGATACGGCATTACGCCCTCGTTGACGTCAAGAAGATAGACCTTGTCGTACTCGAGTCCCTTGACGCTGTGCAGGGTGGAAACCATAACTCCTTCCGCACTCTCTGCGCGCTGCTTCTGTTTTTCCTTCATCTTCTGCTGGTATTCCTCAATATGTGCAAACCAGCCCTCGATGCTTTTCTGGCTCTTTGCCGCCTCCTGCAGCTCGTCCAAAACGGAAATCAGATCATCCTCTTTCAGATGGCGGTATGCAGCATATTCCTTCACATACTGTTCATAGCCGATCGCATAGCGGATGTAATTGACCGCGCCGAACGGCGATAAATGCGTCAGTGTCGTGATATCCTGCTCCAGTTTGCGGATCCGCTGGCACATCCAGTCTTTTTCTTCGTAATATTCCAGAAGTGCATCGAACGAAACAGTCGCCTCCTCAAAGGCATCCCGCGACAGATAACGGTTCGGGCGGTTGGCAATCTTTAAAAACTCGCCGCGCTTCCGGCTTCCCATCGCAAGATTCAGATACGTCAGCAGATCTTTCGCAATCCAGTGGTCATAGAGATCCGGCAGGGCATCCCGCATCTGGAACGGGATCTGTGCTTCCATCAGTTCCTCTACTGCTGTCCGGCAGCCAAGATTCGTGCGGAACAAAAGCGCCATCTCTTCATACGGACAGCCGTTTTTCTCCGCCTCCCGCAGCTCCTCGGCAACGGCACGCATCTCCTCGCGCGGGTTCTTATATCCCCGGATTGCAACCGGAGCGCCTTTCTCGTTGTCGGTGGAAATCGCCTTTTCATACCGCTTTTTGTTGTGGTGGATCAGGCATTGGGACCGCTTCACGATAAATTCCGTACTACGGTAATTTTTATCGAGCACTACCTGCGCCGCGCCCGGGTAATCTTTCGGAAAATTCAGCATGATCTCCGGCTTGGCCCCGCGGAACTGATAAATCGACTGATCGTCATCCCCGACAATAAAGAGGTTATTTTCCGGCAGCGCCAGCATCCGCACAATCTCATACTGCACGGGGCTGATGTCCTGAAACTCGTCAATCAGGATATACTGAAATTTCTGCTGCCAGGCGCGGAGGACCTCCGGCCGCTCCAGAAAGAGACGTTTGCACTGCACCATCAGATCGTCGAAATCGAGTTTTTTGTTCTCCTTCCGCCATTTCTCATACGCCTCATAGATTTCGCGGAACTTTTCCTGCGGCATACAGGCGGAATAGTAATGTTCCAGCGGGATCTGATTGTTCTTCACAGTGCTGATTTCGCGCGCCAGATTTTCCTCGAGATCCTCTTCCTCCAGGTCTTTGGCATAGTGGTTGACCAGCTCGCGCATCAGCCGCTTTTTCTCTTTCTCGCTTAAAATATTGTTGCCGGACATGCGGTACGTATGGCGCAGAATCGCGTAGAATACCCCGTGGAACGTTCCAAAGGTGACCTGGGTACTCGTCTTTCCCATCGCCTTCAAATACCGCTCCTTCATCTCTTTTGCCGCCGCACGCGTAAATGTTACGACAAGAATACGAGAGGCGGAAATGCCGCTCGTTACAAGCTGGCAGGTCCGCCCCGTAATCACTGCGGTTTTCCCCGACCCCGGTCCGGCAAGGACCATCATGGGGCCGGTGGTATGCATCACCGCTTTTTTTTGTGAATCATTATATATCATTTGGATAATTTCTCAATCGCTTTGTCGATGCGGGCAAGAGACTCCTCTTTTCCCAGAACCTCAAGGATTTCCGTTGCGCCGGCCGGTGTCATCTGTTTTCCGGAAAGAGCGGTACGGATTGGCCACATAATATAACCGGTCTTGTATCCTTTTTCTTTTCCGAATGCGCTGAGCATCTCAAAGAGAGCATCATTGCTGAAATCTTCCTGCGCTGCCAGCAGCGGTTTTACTTCCTGAAGAAGTGCAAGGGAGGTCTCCTCGTTTGTCTTCATCTTTTTGTGAGTGTACATCGAAGCGTCATACTCCGGAACTTCCTCGAAGAAGTCGATGAGGTCTGCAATATCCGGGAATACTTCGATTCTTGTTTTTACCATGGCTGCAATTTTCTTAAAATCGAGCGGACGGTGGACTGTCTTCTGGATATATGGAAGCGCCATCTCATAGAACTTCTCGTCGTCCATTGCCTTCATGTACTCGCCGTTCATCCAGCGGAGTTTTGTCATATCGAAAACGGCCGGAGATTTGCTGATGTGGTGGTAATCGAAGATTTTTACCAGCTCCTCGAGAGAATAGATCTCGCGGTTTCCTTCCGGGCTCCATCCAAGAAGGGCTACGAAGTTGACAATGGCATCTTTTAAGAAGCCCTGATCGATCAGGTCTTCATAAGAAGAATGGCCGCAGCGTTTGGACAGCTTCTGATGCTCCTCGTTGGTGATCAGCGGACAGTGTACGTAAACTGGAACTTCCCAGCCGAATGCCTCGTAAATACGGTTGTATTTCGGGGATGAGGACAGATACTCATTACCGCGGACAACGTGGGTTACACCCATCAGATGGTCGTCGATGACGTTTGCGAAGTTGTAGGTCGGATATCCGTCGGATTTGATCAGGATCAGGTCTTCCAGCTCCTCGTTGTTTACGGTGATATCTCCGTAGATCTCATCGTGGAAGGTTGTGGTTCCTTCGGTCGGCATATTGAAACGGATGACGTACGGTTTGCCGGCTGCCAGATTGGCCTCTACTTCCTCTTTGGAAAGACCAAGGCAGTGTTTGTCGTAGATCGAGATTTCTTTTCCGCCTACGTTACGCTTGCACTGGCTCAGGCGCTCTGCGTCACAGAAGCAGTAATAAGCGTCACCCTGCTCTACCAGCTGTTTTGCGTATTTCAGGTACAGACCTGCTGCATTACGCTCGCTCTGTACGTACGGGCCGCAGCCGCCGTCTTTGTCCGGTCCCTCGTCGTGTACCAGGCCGGTCTCTTTTAAGGTACGGTAGATGATATCAAGTGCGCCTTCCTGGAAACGCTCCTGGTCGGTATCCTCGATACGGAGCATAAAGGTTCCGTCATCGTGTTTTGCGATCAGATACGCATACAGGGCAGTACGCAGGTTTCCTACATGCATCCGGCCTGTCGGGCTCGGTGCAAATCTTGTTTTTACATTGCTCATTTTTCTTTTCTCCTGATTTCTGGTTTTTCTGGAACAATCCTTTTGTCTGTTCCCTTCCACCATTTATTTAGAATGGAAAACAGCCCGGCGTTTCTTCCGAGCTGCACCATCCTTCCACTTTTGCCAGCGGCAATGCTCTTTTTCAGACCTCTACGCCGTGCTGTTTCAAATATTCCATAAAGTCGCCGACGGTAGAAAGGTCTGTCAGTTCGTCGGTGTCGATTTCAATTCCGTACTCGTCTTCTAATGCCATAACCATCTCGTAGAGATCCAGGGAATCTGCACCCAGGTCATCTTTAAAAGAGGTATCTTCGTTGATGCTGTCTGCATCACAGTTGAGCTGTTCTACTAAAATTTCTTTTATCTTTTCTAACATTGTTCTGCTCCTTCCTGCCTCTACCCGGCAGCCAGTATTTCTTTCGAAAAAAGTGTATCTGTTATTCCGGCATTTGTCAATAGATTTTTCTACTTTTACTGTTCTTCCGCCTGTGCCTCCCCTTCTCCGCTCTTTCCATCCTGGAACACAATAAAGCGGGAGACGCACAGGGCAATGCCGATTTCCGTCAGGATAAAGAGCACCGATGTTCCTCCGTAACTGATAAATGGAAGGGTAATTCCCGTTGCCGGCATCAGTTTCAGAACGACGCACAGGTTCAGAATAACCTGAATGGAAATATGTGCAAAAACGCCGCTCACCATCAGCATTCCATACGCGTCCGGCGCATTCTGTGCAACCACAAACAGACGGTACAGCAAGTAGCCAAACAGCAGCAATACAAGAAGCGCGCCAAATATTCCAAGCTCCTCGCAGATGATCGAGAAGATCATATCGTTCTGTGCTTCCGGAATTGTTGTAATCTTCTGCGTACTGTTGCCAAGTCCTTTTCCGAGAAATCCACCGGAGCCAATCGCATAAAGTCCCTGCAGAATCTGATAGCTGCCTCCGGAAAGCCATTCATAGATACGGTTCGACCGGAAGTCACCGCCTATTCTTTCAAAGATCTGCAGATTATTTTTTAAAATGATAATCGCAAAAACGCCAATTACCGCCGCGCCCGGAATCACACGCGCATAAAATTTTACCTCCGGGTCCGCAAGAAACAAAATGACGCAGGCGATGAGTCCCAGAATAATGGCGGTACTCAGGTTGTCCGTCAGAATCCACGCAGCCAGCGCCTGCAGCACGCCAAGTCCGAGGACAATCGCTTTTGCGCGGATGGTACGCATATTTTTTCCCATCTTCAGGATAATGTATGGCAAATACAGAATCAGCCCCAGCTTTCCAATCTCCGCAGGCTGAAGACTGACACCGACGATCCGGAGCCATCTTCTCGCCCCATAGGCTTCATAACCAAGCGGCGTAAACCTTACCGCCGCCATCAGAAGGAGACTTCCCCAGTATACCAGTGCTGCAATCCGCTGGAACCATACACTATGATAATCTACAAACTTCGACAATATCACAATCCCCACCAGAACAATAGCAGAAAGCCCCGCCTGATGCGTGAAATAATACATATCATTTCCCTTGAATGTACTGGCCGCCTCGTAGGCGCTCGCGCTGTACAGCATAATCAGTCCGAAGCTGACCAGCAGAATGGTGCAGGCCAGCAGGTTATAATCATAAAAATCCGAAGGAAGTTTTTTCTTCCTCTTTTTCTTCTTTTCTTTCTTCTGGGATGGCATGTTTACTTTCTCTGCCATGAAGTTTCCACCTCCATTGTTTTACTCCATTTATTTCAGTGCATAGCCAAGCAGGCTGACAAAGCCCGGATTTCGGTCGGTCGTTCCGAGGATAACCTTACGCACCAGCTCTGGATCGTCCGTGATAATGTTGTCCACGCCGCAGTTGACCATCCGCTGCATATCTCCCTGATAATTCAGCGTCCAGGCACAGACTTCTTTACCAAGACTGTGCGCATGCTCTACAAAGCTTTCTGTGATGTACGTATATTTTACAGAAAAGAAGTCCGCCGCGTCCATATCCTCCAGGCCTCCGTACGACATTTTCATCGTATACCCGGTCTTGATATCCGGATTGATTTTCTTTGCCTGCCTGAGGAAATTGTAGTTCATGGAAGTCAGCACACACTGATCCACAAAGTCATTGTCCTCGATGATTTTCACCACTTTTTTGACAATATTCTGGTTGTGGCCGTTGTATTTTACTTCGATATTCAGGTTGATTTTTCCTTTCGCGTACGCGATGACTTCTTCCAGCTTCGGAATCTGCTCGCCGCGGAATTTTTTGTTGAATCGTACACCGGCATCAAGCTGGCTGATTTCATCGTAGGTCAGGGTCCAGATGCTGGCATTCAGACCGGTTGTCCGCTTCAGATTTGTGTCGTGCATAAGGACAATCTCACCATCACTCGTCTCCTGTACATCGATCTCCGCGTAATCCGACATGCTGTCCACTGCATATTTGATCGCGCTCATCGTATTTTCCGGTGCTTTTCTGGCTCCGCCCCGGTGCGCTGACACCGAAATATACTGGGAGGAAGCCGTTGCCTCTGCACGTGTTGCGCGCATGGCATATACAAGATAAACCGTTTCTCCCGCCAGCATGGCGATCGTGAGAACCACCGCCGTTACCGGACCGCAGAAGGTGCGTACCAGCTTCGAGCTCGGCTTTTTCGTTGTCCGGCTCTTCTGGTAGCCCTTTCGGGAGGAACGGATAAAAATCAGATACAGATACGTAATGCTTCCGACAAGGCCGAACGCTCCGCCGATCAGGCTCATCGTCGATTTGACCCAGTCACCGTAGACGATGACGGTACTGACAACGGTAGACGGCGTTTTCACCAGCTTTGCATAGGCAACGACAGCCGTTCCGAAAATCAGATACAGAACCCACGTAATCAGAAAAATCATCACCTGGAAAGAGACGTTGATGCCAAGCTCACGCAGCACGCGTTTTTCCAGTGTCTGGCGCACCCGCAGATGGGTATTTTTCTCTTTTTCCGTCATCATGCACCGGAACGGGATGGTGTAGGAAAACACAAACGAGAACGCGACAAGCAGAATCGTCAGCACCACCGGAATCCAGTATGCCGGGAAGGCATTGAAAATCTTCGTCAGGGAAACCTGAAGCAGTTTCATACTGCGGATGGCGCTGTAGCTGCTGTGCAGCCAAAGGTACGGGAAGCTCGCTGCCATGTAGAAAAACCAGGTCCACGGGCGGGCGCGCATAAACTGCGCGGCTCCTCTTCCGCCGGCAAGCATCATGACAGGAACGGAAATCCGTTTTCGTTTCCAGGAGGCCTCCAGAGCCGCCATGACAGCATAGATTTCAAACAGCATACAGAAAAAGAAAACAAGCAGAATTCCAAAAATCAGCAGAAGGGTCAGCGGATGCAGCATGATCTTGTTGAAGTTTTCCGATGTCATATAACTCGTTCCCAGCTGTTTTAAGGAAAAGTTGATCGCCGCATTGGCGAGTCTTGAAACCAGCTGGTTGGAAAACAGGCGGTAGACCGTCTCAAATATCACGATGCTAAGCAGGTTTTTCTGCAAAAGTTTCCATGCCATATTCAGATAAATTCGTATCATTCCTGCATTTTTTACTGCCTTTTTTCTCATCTGCTGTTGTTCTCTCCTGTCAGCCGCAATTCCCCCCGATGAATCTGTATGCAAAAATTACCTTTATTTTTTCTCTTTTGTATTTTACATTTGACACTTCGAGTCTTTTTTGAAGCTCTTTTTCTTTCTGTTCATTTTAAACTATCTTCCAGTATAACACAAAACCGGGTCTTTGAGTATTCTTTTTTCTATTTCTGGTTGCACCACTTCTGCAGTTTTTTTACCATGGCGGATGGGCTGCTTACTGTGCCGTCGATTGGCGTGCCGAGTTTTTTCTGCCAGGCGAGGATTGTCTGCGGACCGATATAGCCGTCCATGCCGGCCGATGCCCATTTCTGCATTTCTTTTACAAGGGCCGATCCGCCTTTTGGCGTACTGTCCCACTCGGCGGCTGTGATGCCATCACAGAATTTCCGGTTGACGGCCAGCTGATTGCTGATTTTTCCATCCTGCGGTGTGCCGAAAAGTTCCTGCAGACGGCGCGTCAGATTTTCGCCCCAGATTCCGTCCTCTGCGACTGTCTTTCCGGATGGCTTTGCTGTCTCTGCCGATTTTTCTTTTGCGGGACCGGCATAACGGCAATACGCTGTATGGCAGTTGACCCAGCCTGCCCCTGAGAGAAGCCGTCCCCAGCTTGTGTTCTGGATTTCCGTCACCGTGTAGCTTCCCTGATCCCGGATCGTTCCGGCAATCCTGCTGTCCGCATCCGGTGCCTGACGGATGTTGAGGGCCGCTGTCTGCACCTGATAGATCCCGGGCGCATACGTTTTTCCTGTTCCGCTGCCTGCTGTTCCCGTTCCTGTGCTCCCTGCACCGCTTCCGATCATCCGCTTCATGCGGTCCCAGTCACCGCGGTTCATGATCTGGCTCGGACAGTATTTGCTGCAGATGTCATAATGACGATAGACTCTTTCCAGCGGAATCCCCGTCTCCCGCATGATCTCCCGCACCAGTGCCGCAGTATTCTCAAATGCTTTTTCATAATTATACCCGGCCTGCACACACATCTCCACACCGATGCTGTTCTTGTTGCCGTACTGCTGAAACAGATTTTTTCCTCCGTAATTAATGCCGACATGCCAGCACCCCCGGCTGTGCGGTGCCGCCTGGTAGGCTGTGTCACCGTCATCGACGTAATAGTGTGCGGAAATGTTCTGGAAATTCCCGTCATGCTGTGCTCTCGCATGTGCCCGCGCATCGGCACCTGCTGCGAAGTTGTCGGTGTTGTGGACTACGATACATTTGGGATTGTTTTCCGCATACGTATTCTGATTGCCAAGATACGACCGATCAATTCTCATATTCTCCCCTTTCTGACGGTTCAGACTGCTCCGGCATAACACAGATTTTTTGAAGCGCCGTTCACTCCGGCTTATGGATCTGCTTGATAATCTGATTCACATAATTGCTCAGCCCCGCCACCAGAATCCCCTGCGTGACCGCCGTAAAAACCGCCATCGCCCCCTCCTTCGCCGTCTCAATCTCACTCGTCGCCATCACCCAAACCGCACACAGCACCATGCTGATGCCGCCTAAGATCAGCGGAATGTACTTATTCTTCACCGCCTGCGACTGCCGCAAAGCAACACCGAAAAAATACAGCACGAACGCAACGACGATGAGTTCGGGCTTTACATAATTCATTGCTTCCATGGAACATCCTTTCTGACTGTTCTGTTTTTGAAAGTCTTTTTTCTATATTATGATGGGATAATGATTTACGACTGGATAAGATTTTCTTACTGTAAACCCAAAAAATCCCACCTGTTTTTCAGATGGGATTTTCCAGTGGTGTGCTGTTCTTTGATTTTTAATTTACTATCTTGTGCAGCAATTCCCCTGACCTGCCCCTGGCCGCGGTGCCGCACAGAAAGTCTTTGCATCAAACGACGGATTAAACGCATAAAAGTTCTTCGAATTCAATTCATCCTGTACAGAACGCAGTGCTTCACCAAAACGCTGGAAATGCACAACTTCACGCGCCCGCAGGAAACGAATCGGATCTGCAACTTCAGGATCTTTTACCAAACGAAGGATGTTATCATACGTTGACCGGGCTTTCTGCTCCGCAGCGAGGTCTTCGAACAAATCTGTCAAAGGATCACCTTTCGACTGGAACTCACAAGAATTAAACGGAACTCCGCCAGCCGCCTGCGGCCAGATGCCAGTTGTGTGGTCTACATAGTAATTGGCAAAACCAGAGTTCTGAATTTCTTCCAGAGAAAGATTGCAGGTGAGCTGATGAACGATCGTTGAAACCATCTCAAGGTGTGCGAGTTCTTCTGTACCTACATCGGTATCTAAATTGCACATTTTAAAAATCATAGCACACCACACTTTCATACGATATTGCAGGGTATCGAAATGAAATGCGAATCATAGTTTATGATAATCGTAAAAATTACAAAAAAGGTAAGAAAGCATTTCAAATTAATTACTCACCCTGCCAAATTGGCAAAAATGTAGATGCTTCAAGAATTGAAATATTAAGATAGGTTAAGCGCTTTGGGATATTTATAAAATAATGTCAGCAGTCGATTTTATCGACTGCTTGATTACACGAAATCACAAATAGAGTTTGCAGTCAATGGGATGCGTTAGCATCGGCGTAAGCCCTTGTCGTTGACTGCAAACTTTATTTGTGATGATTAAATAAAATCCGTTCTAGTTTTTTGCGGAATCTTCCTTATCATCCTCTATGAAATCTTCGTAATTTAAAAAATCAAGCAATTCTGAAAGATGCTTTTTTTCATCTTTTGTAGTTCTGATTATATCAATAAATGGTTCGACAGGAATAACAACATAATCTGCTGATTTGGAAGAGGGCGTATAAAGGTTAGCTAACCGTTCTATTTCTGCGGCTAAAACATTATCATTTTCTGCAAAAAGTTTAGCCTTGTCAACCCCTAAAAGAAATTTGTAAAAATTGGGATCCATTGAAATTTGCAGGTAATCATTCTTTTCCTTTGCAACTGTCTCCCAGGAATCAACAAATTTTTCAAAACAATCTAATTTCTCATCAAAAATATCCCAGAGATGTTCCGATTCTAAACGAATATATTTGGGATTAATATGATAATTCTTTTGTAGTTCCTCCAAAAAGGAATCTGGAATATTCTTTATTTTCTCGCCTGTTTTTAGGCGAGACAGCTTATCCTCGCTTATCTTACAATCAACGGAAATTGCTTTTTGTGAAATGCCATGCTTTTTTAAAGCCGAAAGTACTTCTCTTAATCGTGTACTTTGATTTTCTTGTTCTCTTTTTTTTTGAATTTTATCCATTACTATCACCTCCAAATATAATAATATCAAAAATGCAAAAAAAATTAAAGTCACCTTTTAAAAAATTGGACAAAAATTGGACATTGTCAAGGTGTATAACTCGCATTATTTACTAGAATGATGTACTATGGCCTCGTAATCAGATTACAGAAATTTTAAATAACTTATGACAGATGTAACCGCGGAAAACACCAGAAAGGAACTTAATAATATGGCATTAAAAAAATTATCTCAATTTGAACATTTTGACGCAGAAGGATTTTTCTCAAGAATTGGCCTAATTGTAATAGGCAAATCAATTTGGAAAGAATATGGAACAAATCTTGAAAAAGGAACCGCAATAACAACTGTTATCGCAAGTGATCGACATAATTACAATGCTTCCGAAGGAGAAATAGTAAACAATTTATATGAGAAAATTGTTGTGAAGATTCCTAAGAAAATAGATGTGGTTCTGAACGCAAAAATAAAGCTTGTGAATCCTCAGGCAAAAATTTATGGAGAATATAGAAACTTACTTTCTGTTACAGCTGATGATGTGGAAATTTTGGGAAAATAGTGAGTTTGAGCAGTCGGCTCTTAAGAGCCGGCTGCTACGCTCTCAGGGAAGTATTACCCTGAGAGCGTGTTACACGTTACAAAACACTTAAAACAAAAGATTTTGTATATGTAACAAACATTAATTTGTTACAAGGAGGTTTAAAATGAGTGACGTAATAAGCAGATCATGGTTTGTCGTTTTTTGCAACCCAGAAGAACACGGATATTTAGGAACACCGGAAGAGATTATAGAAAAGCTTAAGAACGAATGGATTGAAAATCATCCTCTTCGAAAAGGCTGGTGGGCTTATGCAATTTCAGCTAAAGGACTCAGACATGTCCATATGGTACTTGAGGACTCATGCGCGTGTAGGTTTTCAAAGTTGAAGAAAATATACCCATCTGCTAACCTACAGGTTACAAAGGGAACGCGTAAACAGGTTATGAGTTATATAAAAAAAGAACCGCCCTATGATGAGAAAGGCGAAAAAGTAATAGCATTTACAACATATGGAAATATCGAAGGCTATAAACGCTATGCTGTCTCAACTATGAATGAGACCTTTGCAATGATTGAAGTTCTAATTGAAGAAGGTATGACGCCCAATCAGATTATGGCAGAAGATATACGATTTAGACGAGAAGAGACTTTGATCAGAAAATGTTATTTTGCCAAAAGATCTCGTGAAACACCACCTCTTCGAGAGGTTAAAGTCTTTTGGCATTGCGGAGAATCAGCTACGGGAAAATCTTACACATATGTTTTACTGTCTGAGAAATACGGAGAAGATCAAATATATTTATGCAATGATTATAGTAACAAAGCAACCGCCGCTTTCGACTTATATGCCGGTGAGCGAATTCTCTTTCTTGATGAAATCAAACAAAATTCTTTTCCATTTGGTATGCTTCTGTCTATTTTGACTGGTTATAAGTTCCAGGTGCACTGTAGGTATAGCAACGGCATAAGTCTATGGGACACCGTCCATGTGACTAGTATTTTTTCTCCAGAAGCACTATATGATGGTTTGGTTAGTAAAGAAAATCACCAAAAAGATACGATACAGCAACTTCTCAGAAGAATTACCACCTATGTTTATCACTACAAAACAGTTGAAGGATACAAAACATATGAACTCTCAGGGGACAAATATATAAACCTGGAAAATCTAAAAAAACAAGCTATAAATTTCGAAAGGGAGGGGCTTTCAAATGCAAATACTCAAGAATATATGCTTTAGATTTCAAAATGGTGTAAAAGAAATATTCTATGAAAAGAAAAAGCGGTTTATCTTTATTGTTGCGGTACTCTTCTTCTGTTTAAAACCTTTTCAATACATATATTACCTGATTTTACCAGAAAATTTTATCAGTAAATTATTATTTGTTCCTGTTACATATCTTGTATTATTTTTACTAATTATTATGTTAGGAACACCAAAAGAAACCTTTAAATTTTCTGATGGCTTTTACAAAATAGGGTTTTATAATAAAGCCTACGAAATTCCTAAATTCTTAAATAAAAAACGACCTTCAAAAAAAACGGATATTATTATTTACTCATTTTATAGTCCATATTTCGCTCTGAGTGATTGGGAAAATATGCAAGGCCGAATCGAAACACTGCTGGGGCGAGATATTGTAAAAATAGAGTTCGCGAAGGGAAATAAAAGAAATATTAACATATATACAAGAAATTTAAACAACTTTTTCTCGAAAACACTTTTTTGGAATGATGACTATTTAGTCCGGGATGACAAAACCTTTATTCTCGGAATATCGATTCTTGGAGCAACAGTTTCTTGGAGTCTTAACATGTACGTGAACGCCTTGATAGCTGGCGCTACAGGTAGTGGAAAATCTGCCGTCTTCCGCCTGATCTGCTATCAAGCCATTCGAAAAGGAATGTTGGTGTATATAGCAAGCTTTAAAGGTGGATTTGATTTTAATATTACCTGGCGAAAAGGCTGCAAAATTATAACACACGAAAAGGAATTTCTTAATACGCTTAATTTGATATTGTTAGAAAAAGAAAAAAGAACCGAACTTCTCCTTGCTGCTGGATGCGTGGATATTGATGAATATAATTCTGAGAGCACTAAAAAATTAAAACGAATTTTTCTCGCTCTTGATGAAGCAGCCGAATTATTAGATAAAGACGGGCTTAAAAAAAGCACCGATGGTGAAAAATTAGAACTTCTCAAAGAAATCGAACAAAAACTTACGTCATTATCCAGAACCGGACGCGCATTCGGAATTCATATGGTTTTTGCAACCCAAAAACCTTCAGCAACGATCATCAATGGTCAAATAAAATCAAACCTAGAAGCCAGAATGTGTGGAAGCTCAGATAATATTTTATCTCAAATGGTCCTAGATAATAACTGTGCATCTGAAATGATCCCCTCCGGCTCAAAAGGTGTATTTATCGATCAAAGTAGAATCATGTTTAAAGCTTATTTGCTAGATGAAGAAAATTTGAGTTTTTAATGTGAACCTTTTTAGATCAGTAGCATAATTTAATCATATCCCAAAAAAGGGGGAATTCTATGGTCAACCCAACTGATGAATCAAATGAAACAAATATCATTCAAATGATTCCGACAGAATTACAACAATCGTTTCAAAAGATTTTGAAATGCGGAATTTATAAAGAATTACATAAACGAAATCTTCTATCAGATGCGCAACTGAATTTATTACTGCGCAAAAAATAAGGGGTATTAGTTGCACATCACAAGAACAATATGATATATTATTCTTGTGGTGTGCTATTTTTATACGGAGGTAGCACAATGCAGGAAAAATTAAGAGTTGCGGCTTATGCGCGAGTATCAACCGACAAAGATGACCAAACAAACTCTCTTGAAAATCAAAAAACATATTTCAAAAACTATATTTTAGACCACGAAGACTGGCAGTTGGCAGAAGTTTATTATGATGAGGGAATTAGTGGAACTCAAACAAAAAAACGTCAGGGCTTTCGGCATATGATCGAAGATGCAGAAAATAAAGAAATAGATTTGATTGTCACGAAAGAAGTTTCTCGTTTTGCTAGAAATACTGTAGATACTCTTTCATATACCCGAAAACTCAAAGATTTTGGTGTGGGCGTTATATTTACACTCGATAACATTGACACAAGGGATTCTGATGGGGAATTTCGGCTTACCATTATGGCAAGTATCGCGCAAGAAGAATCACGCAAAATATCGGAACGTGTGAAATGGGGACAAAAAAGGCAAATGGAAAAAGGTGTTGTATTCGGCAGAGATCTGTTAGGGTATACCGTACACCATGGAGTTCTTGCAATTAATCAAGAAGAAGCTCCGATTATAAAAGCCATTTTCCATATGTACACAAATGAGGGAAAAGGAACCCACGTTATTGCACGTGAATTATCTGAAAACGGTATGCGCCCCAAAAGAGTCCATCAGTGGTCTAATACCGTAATCTTAAAGATATTACGAAATGAGAAGTATGTTGGCGATTTATGTCAGAAAAAGACATTCACGCCAAATTATTTAACCCATACCAAAAAGTACAATCACGGTGAGGAGGACACGGTTTACTTGAAAGATCATCACGAAGCCATTATTGACCGAGATTTATGGGAACGTACACAGAACGAATTAGAACGACGTTCCCCATCTGCCGACCAAAAATCAAAACATAGTAATCGTTATTGGTGCAGTGGTAAATTGTTCTGTGCTGAATGCGGTAATCGCTTTGTGAGCCGCACAAAAAGGCTTAAAAACGGCGAACAGTACAAGGCATGGAGATGTCATGCAACAGCTGCACATGGCACCTTAAAAGAAGATGCTGACGGCAATTCTATCGGATGTAATAATAATTCTATCAACGATAAGGCTTTACAAGCTTGTATGAGTTATTGCATTTCACTTATTCAAAGTGAAAAAGATTCTTTAAGAGAAGAAATCTTGAGCGAAATTGCTTTGGTACAGAAAAATACTGTCAAGAAAACAGATACCAAACGAATTAAGAAAAAAATAGAGCAATTGGAAATCAAAAAGCGAAAAGCGATTGATCTTATGCTGGATGAATTGATTTCAAAAGAAGATTTACAGGCTCAGACAGATTGGTATAATACAGAAATAAAAAAATTAAATATACAGTTATCTGATTCCCTACATGAAGCCAAAGAAGAATCCCGTCAGAAAAACAAGCTTGAGAAATATATAGCCGCTTTAGACAATATTATGAGTGCTGATAGCAATAATGAATTATTGTACAAAGAGGTGTTAGACCATATCGACATACACAAGGATAACATTCTCACGATATGGCTGAAATGTATTCCGTTTGGTATTCAGTTAAAAATAAAAACATCCGGAAGACAAAGCTGTTTTAAGACAGATATTTTAGAAACTACTTTTATCCAAATATAATGTCATAGTAAAACTAACCAGAAAATGCGCAATAACGAAACCGATCTACCAACATCATTCAACACCCCCGCTACAATTCGGTTCGGTGCTGTGAAACGCTGAGAGAGATACCGCATGGATGCGCCCATCTCTCCATCCGGGCCACCGTACTGACTCATGATAATTTGGGCGATTTTGGGGTTTGGTGTCGTGATGTTTACAGGATACTCGAGGCGTTTTTCATAATTCCACATCCGTCAGCACCCTCCTTTCCGGTTGACTTCCCACGGCCATGGCTGCATAACCCATTCGAAAGAACGGCTCATGCGGTCGTTGGCGGTATCGATCGTGAGCGGGCCGTACTGTTCTGCGTACTGTTTCAGTGCTTCTTTTCGAAGCTCCACTTTTTCCCGGAAAAAGGCAAGTGCATCTTCATCCTCCGGGTGGGTGTCGAGGTAAAGGTTCATTTCAACAACAGCAAAGCTGACCTGATCAATCCAGGCGAGCAGCTTTTCACGGGATGGCATCTGCGGCATCATAGGCACTCTCCTCCTCCCTTTCCACAGAATGGTTTACAGAGTTCCGGAAATAAGGTTCCATTTTTTAATGCAGTGGAAAGATCATAGATCTGTTCAAACCGCTGCATCGGAACGTACGCCATTGCAGGTATCATATGATCTACATGCTGCATTTTCCGCGGGAAATTCCTTGGTTCCATCTTCAGTTCCATATTGTTTGAAGCGGCGCGGCGGTTCTGCATATTGTTCGCACCGCAGCAGCCGCGATTCATACGGGATGAATCCATACCATGTTCCTCTTTCATTTTCTGTTCTTTATAGAGTATGAAGAAAATAAGAAAGTGTCAAAAAAGGCAGCGGTTTCTCTTCCGCTGCCTTTCTGTCATACTAATGAAATTTTCATCAAAACTGCATCTCATACAAATGCGCATAAATCCCGCCTTTCGCGAGCAGTTCCTTATGTGTGCCTTCCTCCGCAATTCCATTCTCCGTCAGCACCAGAATCCGCTTTGCATTCCGGATTGTGGACAGCCGGTGCGCAATCACGAAGGTTGTCCTGTCTTTCGCCAGAAGTTCCAAAGATTTCTGGACGACTTTTTCGCTTTCGTTGTCGAGCGCTGAGGTTGCCTCGTCGAAAATCAGGATCGGCGGGTTTTTGAGGAATACGCGGGCGATGGAAAGCCGTTGTTTCTGGCCACCGGAAAGTTTTACGCCGCGCTGGCCGATATCGGTGTCGTAGCCGTCCGCCAGCTCCATAATAAATTCATGTGCATTGGCCGCTTTCGCTGCACGGATGACCTCCTCGTCGGTCGCATCCGGTCTGCCATAGCGGATGTTGTCGATGATCGTTCCCGCAAACAGATACACATCCTGCTGCACAATACCGATCTCATCGCGCAGATCCTTCAATTTCACATCGCGGATATCCTTTCCATCCAGCAGAATCCTTCCTTCTGTCACATCGTAAAAACGCGGAAGCAGAGAACAGAGTGTCGTCTTTCCGGCGCCGGAGCTGCCGACCAGTGCCACATAGTCGCCGGCCGGGACATGCAGATTCACATTGCTTAACACGTTTTCCTTCGACTCCTCATAATGGAACGAAACGTTTTCAAAGGTTACTTCTCCCTGCACATTCTTCAGTGGCAGTGCATCCGGCTTGTCCTGGATGTCCGGTGCGATGCTCATAATTTCCAGGAAACGTTCATAACCGGAATAACCATTCTGGAACTGCTCCGTAAAGTTCACCAGCTTTTTCACCGGATCTGTGCAGTTGTTGATGTACAGAAGAAAGGTAACCAGATCGGCCGCCCCAAGCTTCCCACCTGTCATCAGCAATGCGCCGACAATCAGCGAAATAACGGTAATCAGCGTCGAAAAGGCTCCCATTCCCGAATTGTAAATTCCCATATAGCGGTAGCTGACCTTCTTCGAATCGACAAAACGGTCATTTCCCGCATTGAACTTACGCATCTCCTCTGTCTCATTTCCAAACGATTTGACAACACGGATCCCCGAAAGGCTGTCCTCGATCTGACTGTTGATATCCGCAATTCTGCGGCGGTTTTCCTTGAATGCACTCTTCATGCGGCTGTTCATTACCAAGGCAAACAGCAGCATCACCACAATAACCACAAGCGGCACACATGCCAGCATCGGATTTACCACAAACAGGATGATCATCGCACCGATCAGTTTGATAAACGAAATGACAATATTCTCCGGCCCATGGTGTAAAAGCTCACTGATATCGAACAGATCGCTTGTGATGCGTGACAGCAGATGGCCGACCTTCTGGTTATCGAAAAAAGCAAACGAAAGCTTCTGATAATGGCCGAAGATCTCGTTCCGCATATCATGCTCAATCCGCGCCCCCATCACATGGCCGTAATAGGCAATATAAAAGTTACAGTACATTTCAACCAGAACCATAGCAATCATCAGAATACCAAGGCGGATAATCTCACCCGTTGCCTGCTCCAGCGGCTTTTCCACAACCGTACTCGTAATATACCGTACAATCAGCGGAATCACCAGTGTAATGGCTGCTCCAAGCATTGCAAAAAACATGTCGGTAAAAAACAATCCCTTATATGGAATGTAATACCGCGCCAGCTGGCGGATTCTTCCCTTCTCTTTTCCGGTTTCTTTTTCTTTACTCATCCTGTCCTCCCTTTCCGTTGGAAACCATTTTATAATTTTTTCGGAACTCAGACGGTGATACGCCGCATGCCGTTTTAAATGATTTCATGAAATGCTTATCATTTTCAAATCCAACCTGTTTGGCAATTTCCGTAATTTTATCTTCTGTTTGAATCAACAGACGCTTTGCCTCCGCAATGCGGATCTCCTTCAGATAGTTCACAAAATTCACACCGGTATGTTCTTTAAACGCTGCTGAAAACAGCGAATAATTCATACAAATATGGTTAGATACCATTGCCATATTCAGATCTTTTGCATAATTTTCCCGAATATATGAAATTGCCTCTTCCATTTTTTCTTTTCCGGCTGTCTGACTTTTCAGGCTTTCCCTGTAAACGTGTATCCATTCTTCAAACGCATCCAGAAACAGATCTGCATCACGGTACTGCAGAGGACGCGGACATTTTTCCTGTTTTTCCGGCATGCGGTAAAAAAGATCCAGTTCTTTGCAGATTGCTTCCGTCACTGTCAGAAGCTGATAGGGGGAGACCCTCTGATGCGCCGCCTCAAAATACCAGTTCCGCATTTTTCGCAGCACAGTATCTGCCCGGTCCGTTGGCACCTGCAGAATAAATTTTTCCTGAAACTGTGCCAGCTCCGGCTTTTCCTCAAAACATTTTTTCTGATATTCTTCCACAGGATTTTTCTGTATAAATGCCATTTCCCGGGCCAGCAGTGCTTCCTGGTATGCCTCTGGAATTTCCATCACAGAACGATGTTCTTTTCCCACTCCGAGACAAAATCTCTCATCTTTTTCTTTCATGATCCGCTCTGCCTCCGGTTCCGGCAGAAGATACAGAACTCCTCCTTCTACGCCTTCCAGCAGAATTCCGCTGCATTTCGAAAACCGTTCCCCATTTGCCTTGCTGGTCAGCAGGATCCGGAAGCTGTCGTTTCCGATGTGGCGCCGGATCCTGCTTTCCATATCCATCCATTCTTTTTCTTCGGCCATTTCTGCATTCATCATCAGATAACGGAGCTGATTTAAAAAGCACCGTTCTTCCTCTTCTTCCGTTTCCCGGGTCTCCGAAAGCTCTCGTTCCAGATTTTCCAGAAGCTGTTCTATCGTCTCCCGCTTGATCGGTTTTAAAATATAGTCCCGAACTCCATGTTTCATCATTTCAACCGCATAGGAAAATTCATCATAGCCACTTAAAACAATAACAACAGGTTTCTGTGACAGCTCCTCCATTTTGTTGACCAGTGTCAGACCGTCCATTTTGGGCATACGGATATCAGTGAACATGACGTCCACCCTCTGTTTTCTCAAAATCTCCAATGCCTCTTCTCCGTTTCGACACTCCAGAATCTCCTCCACCGGCACGCTGCTTCGCCGGATCATCGCCACGATTCCCTGTCGAATCAATTTTTCATCTTCTACAACCAGCAGTGTATTCATTTTCTTTTTCTTCCTCTTTCTCGTCACCCTCTTGATCCATCGGAGAATATTTCCCCCTCGTGATGGGAAGATGAATGCTCACCTTCGTATAGCAATGCTCTTTTGTATAAACTGACAGTCCATACTCTGTTCCAAATTGAATGTGGATTCTGTCCTGTACATTCCGAAGCCCGATTCCATGTTTCGGCTGTGTATCTGAATTCAGGCGCATTCTTAGTTTACGTCTCAGAATTGCAAGCTGCTTTTCTGACATGCCTATTCCGGAATCTGTGATTTCAATCTCAAAGCTCTTTTCATGCTCTATTCCTTTGATTTCAATGACGGCGTCTGCATCCAGCTCCTCAATTCCATGTGTGATTGCATTTTCCACAATCGGCTGAAGAGACATCTTGGGGATATCCTGCCGATACAAATTTTCCGGTATCTGAACAGATAATGTAATTGTGAAATCATACCGCAGATTCATCAGTTCCACATAGTTCTGAATATAATTCATCTCATCCTGAACGGTTACCAGAAATTTATTCCAGCGCATATTGTAGTGCAGCATTTCACCAAGTGCTGTTACCGCATCGGAAATCGTATACTCTTCATCAATCTCAGCCATCATCTTAATGGATTCCAGAACATTATAAATAAAATGAGCGTTAATCTGGTTCTGCATTGCCCGGATTGCCGTATCTTTCAGCGCTGCCTCCCTTTTGATGCTTTCCTCGTTCTGTTTCTGAATTCTCTCCAGCATTCCGTTGATACCATAGCTCATTTCCCGCATCTCTTCTGCGCTGTAACAAACCTTTATCTTTGTTGTTCCATTGTCAATCTGACGCATCTCACACAGGACGTCATAAAACTCCTTCAGCAGGCCACGCACAATCAGATTGACCACCACAATCAGAAGCAGCCCGAAGCCGGCAAATTCAAGCAGCATTCTCTGCTGCTGTTTGATCATGTTTCCGGTTGCATCATCCAAATTGGTCAGTGTTACAAACATTCCATTGAGTTTATCGACTTTCCGAAGCACAATTGCAACGTTTTTCCGGTCAATCACCGCGCTCTGCTGACTCTCTTTTCTGTCACGGATTCCTGCCCGGAACAGAATCAGCCCCCGATAGGACTGCCATTTGCAGGCTGCCGCTGTTTTTCCGCAGTCATATAAATTCCAATTTTCATCAACAAAGCAGGCCCAGCTGCTGTCACCGGATCGATAAATTTCGGGAAATATGTCTGCCATACGCATGGATACCTCGATCACGCCAAGCCTTCCTCCGCTTTGATCCCGCAGTTCCCGTACATAAGTCATCAAATGGGAACCTTCTTTTTTTGTACCGGAGATAATATTTTTTTCCTGTATGTCAAAAAACCACTGTCCACCGCCCTGATAGCTTCGGTACCAGGCGCAGTTTTTCATCTTTTCCTTCTGGTACAGGATCGGCTGCTGCTCCAGAAAACCATCTGCCATGGCAAAAATATGGATCTGGTACAGATCTGGCATTGCCTCCTGCATTTTATCGATTATGCTGATGCTGTTGTTTCGAAATTGCTGATAATAGCTCTCCGAGATCTCCTCTCCCCTCCTGAGATGAAGAAGATATTTTTCCAACGGTTCATACTCCTGCAGCGTATCTACAACCATTGAGCAGGCATTCGCTTTTGCATTCACCTCCGCACAGGTAAGATCTATTGCCGTTACTGCTTCATTTACCCCATGATCTATGGCATTCTTTTTGATACTCCTAAACCCAAAGCACATCATGCCAAAAAGCGGAATAAAAATAAAGATCAACGTTGTTACGGTAAATTTTTGGTTCAGTTTCAGTCCGCGAAACCAGTTTCGCATTTTTCATCCCCCAGTTTTCTTTTCGGTTCTGTAACCTTACTAATTTTACCAGTTTTTTCTTTAAAAAGCAATTTTTTCAGAAAAATTATTGACAAAAAGAGAAGACGGTACACTTTTTTTCCGTGCACCGTCTCTCTTTTCGCAAGACTCATATATGACGCAAAGCATGATTCCAGGGAAACAGCTTTCGTACCATTGTTATACTGTTGTCAGATCCCACGGTTCATAAATCTTTGGAACATCGCTGATCAGACGTTTGGTATACGCTGCTGTCGGGTGAAGAATTACTTCTTCTGCCGGTCCCGATTCCACAAATTTTCCATGCTCCATAATATAAACATTATCGGATACATAGTAAGCAAGACCAATATCGTGGGTGATGAAGATAATCGTCATATTAATCTCATCACGCAACTTCAGCAGCATATCCAGGATCGTTGCACGTGAGCAGGCATCAATCATAGACGTCGGCTCATCGGCAAGCAGAATCTTTGGTTTCAGAAGGAAAATACGTGCAATCATCAGTCGCTGCATCTGGCCTCCTGACAGCTCAAATGGATATTTGTTTGTCAGTTCTGCGTATTTTAAGTTTACAAAGCTGCAGGCCTCTGTCATCAGACGTTCTTTTTCTTCTTTCGGCAGATTCTTGTCACCGCGCATATTAATGCAATCCAGCAGAACAGAATCTACACGTTTAAACATATTGTAGGAAGCAAACGGATCCTGGAAAATCGCCTGAATTCCCTTCCAGTACTCTTTTTTCTTCTTTCCGTTCGAGATGTCTCTTGGTTTACCCTGGAAATCAATTTCACCTTCCGTTACGCTGATCAGCCCGAGCAACATCTTCGAAAGGGTTGTTTTTCCGGATCCGGATTCTCCTACGATAGAAACAAATTCACCTTCATGAAAATCGAAATCAACATGGTCTACAGCGACCGTTTTTGCATCGCCAAAGCCAAACACTTTCGTTACGCCTCTTCCGGAGAGGCATGGTTTTAATTCTTTACCATCACGCATTTGCATACACCTCCCGAACCTTTCTCTCAGACATCAGGCAGCGGTACTCTCTTCCGTTCGGCAGTTCGATGACCTCTGGTTTCATACCGCGGCAGGTTGGCTGTGCATAAGGACAGCGGTCTGCGAAACGGCAGCCCTCCGGCGGATGCTTCAGGTTTGGCGGAGTTCCCGGAATTGCAGTCAGCTTCTGTTCTCTTACACCTTCCTCCGGAACGATGATCGATCCCATCAGACCTTTGGAATATGGATGCAACGGATCGAATACCATTTCTTTTGCGGTACCTTTTTCTACAATCTGTCCAGCATACATAACCATAATATCATCGGTTACGTTGTAAAGAAGCGGCAGCTCGTGTGTGATGAAGATCATGGATTTGATAAATCCTTTTTCCATCAGATCACGCATCATTTTAATAACCATTTTCTGGGAAGTTACATCCAGCGCGGACGATGGCTCATCGGCGATCAGTACCTTCGGAGAAAGAATGGTCGAAATTGCGATAACGGTTCTCTGTTTCATACCTCCGGAAAGCTCAACCGCATGCTTCTGCAGTACCTCCTCCGGCAGGCCTAAGATCTGAAAACGTTCTTTTGCCAGATCATAAATATCCTTTCTCGGCATTTTCGGATCATGCGCATGAATAACGTCTTCTACAAATCGGATGATTTTCTGTGTCGGGTTCAGAGCATTCATTGCTGCCTGCGGAATGTAGGCGATCTCATTGCCCAGAATATTTTTCCGGACATCGTCTGGTTTCATTCCGGAAATTTTTCTTCCATCTACGATAATATCGCCGCTGATGTAGTGAAGCGGTGCGAAATAATAGCCCATCAGGGACAGTGCCAGCGTCGATTTACCACAGCCGGACTCACCTGCTACACCGAGGGATTTTCCCTCCTCAATCTTCAGGGAGACTCCGTCTACGGCGTATACATCTTCATGAAAACGAGTTACATATTTCGTTTTCAGATTGTTTACTTCCAGCATTACTTTTCCCATAGCTGCCTCCTTAGTCTCTTAACTGCGGGTTGAATACCTGGTCAAGACCGGTGTTCATCAGGTTAAGAGAGAATGAAATAAGTGCGATTACAAGAATGACCGGGAAATATGCCCACCATGCACCGTTTAAGTGTGCATTGTACTGGGTTGCCCATTGCATCATAAGACCAAGTGTTGCAGTCTTTGTGGTTGCCGGTCCAAGTCCGATCATAGAAAGCTGTGCCTCTGCCAGAATTCCGGAGGAAATCTGGAGAATGAAGGCCATAACAACGTAGGATGCAACGTACGGAAGGATGTCGGTAAGGACAATCCGCAGCATGCTGTGGCCGGACAGTTTGGAAAGGTTTACATGGTCACGGTTTCGAAGAGAAATAACCTGGGAACGTACGGAACGTGTTGTCCACGGCCATGCGGTAATTCCGATCAGGAGTGCCACCATCATGATTCCCCTCTGAGACTCACCTACGCTGTAGGAGATGAGGATCAAGAGAACGAAGGATGGGATAACAGTGAACAAGTTGGTAAAGAACAGAATCAGGTTGTCCACAAAACCTCCAAGGTAACCTGCAAGAAGTCCGAGGAACAGTCCGATCACGGTTGCAATGATTCCCGCAACCAGACCAATTTTCAGGGATGAACCTGTTGCAGAGATCAGCTCAGTCAAAACATCACGACCAAAGTTATCTGTACCAAGCACGAAAGTCTGGCGGTTAATAACATCTTTTTCATTGATGTACTGCTTGCTGTCGATGCTCTGAACCTCTTCCAGCTCACCGGTCTCTTCATTTTTCTCGGCAATAATAGTTGGAACATCTTCTAAAATACCATCGATCTCTTTGTCAAGACGCTGATATTTTTTCTTTTTTGCTGCGATAAGGCCTTTCTGTTCTGCATTTGGGTCATATTTTTCCTCCCAGAGAGCAATCAGACCTTCTGCATCGGTAACATCGATTTCACTGGCATCTACACCGCCGTATTTTTCCAGCCATTCTGCCATCATAGAACGGTTGTCCATTGTCAGTTTGCTTTCAACGATGGATGCGGTTGCATCAACATTCATCTTATACGTTTTGCCGGAATTTACGGTGTCCTGAATCGAAAGATAGGTACCCGGTTTGAAAAAGTTTCCGTTTCCGATCATTGCCAGCGGATCTTTTGCCACAACAAGCGGATAGATGATAATAGTCAGGAGAATTGCCAAGAAGATTACAAATCCTGTCACGAATTTTCCTGAATGAAAAATCTGTTTGATTGTATTTTTCATAGCGTATTCTCCTTTCTAATCCTGCTGGGATGCTTTGACACGTGGGTCAATGACTGCATACAGAAGTTCAACAAGCAGGTTGGCCAGCAGAACCATGATAGTAATGATTAACGTACAGGCAGAAAGCAGCGGATAATCCTGGCCGGTAACTGCTGAGAGCATCGTTGTTCCAAGTCCCGGATAACTGAATACCATCTCAGCTACCAGGTTACCGCCTATCATGGTACCAAGGGACATTGCAAGACCGGTGATCTGCGGAAGCATTGCGTTACGGAACACATATTTCACAATCGTATGATCCTTGATTCCAAGGAAACGACTGTATTTTACATAGTCGGCATTCAATTCATAAATTGACATTGAACGCATACCAATAGCCTGGCCGCCGATCGTGATGATTACGATAGACCAGAACGGCAACTGGTAATGTGAAAGCACAGATTTCATAAAAGCAAGGCTCATATGCGGAATCATACTGCTCGCATAGCCGCCTGCTGCAGGTGCAATATGTAATTTCAGTGAGAAAACAAATAAAAGTACGGTTGCCATACCAAAGGCAGGTACGTTACTGATAAACAGGAATGCCGGAAGGATTGCCTTGTCGAAAACACCTTTCATGTAAGCTGCAATTGCACCAAGCAGGTTACCAAGAATCCATCCAACAATAATGGCCGGAAGCTGTAAACATATGGTCCACAGAACCGAACTGGAAATAATATCGGATACGGTACGCGGATACTGGCTGAAAGAAATGCCGAAATCACCGCGAAGTGCATTTTTTACCCAGGTAAAAAACTGGACATACATTGGTTTGTTAATACCAAATTTCGCTGCATAGTCTTCATATACTTTCTGAATTGCAGTCGCATCGGTCATACCTTCTACCGATTTGGACGCAATAGTTGAAACCGGATCGCCCGGCATCAGACGCGGAAGAATGAAGTTCAGCAGCACTGCAAAGACTAACGTCAAAAGATACCACATGATCTTCTGCGTATAATACTTTTTCATTCCTTTCATAGAGGAACCCTCCTTCTGATTTTGTAAAAGCGGCCGGAGCACCCCGGCTCCGGCCGCCTCTGTTACAATTCAGTGTGTGCTTTCTTTCTGTTTGGCAAATCAGCCGTCAATCAGTTCCAGATTGTACAGTGCTGCTACGCCATAACCATCGGTGCAGTCCATCGGAGGAACATTGGTTCCATCGTCTTTCTGCGGATAGTTGGTCCATACGGACTCGTTTACTTCGTGGAATACCTGCGGTCTGTACATCAACGGTACACACGGGCAATCTTCCAGCATAATCTTGGAAAGTTCTGTATAGTAATCTTTCAGTTTTGCATCATCGGTCTCATGAGGAATTGCTGCAAGGATTTCATCTACACGGTCGTTCTGATAATGACCGAAGTTACCACTGAAGTTAACCTCAAGATCGTTGTAATCAGAGCTCATGAAGAAACGGCATCTCATGTACGGGTTGGCAACCGATGTACCAGGGCCGGACTGCATGGTGATTTCGAAGTTTCCGGTACTGTAATCCGTGTTGTAGTTTGCTGCTTCCGGGAAGTAGGTCTCAATGTTGATACCAATATTCTTTCCTGCTGCTGCTACGATTTCAAGGGTTGCATTCCAGTCAGACCATCCTGTCGGGCACTCAGCCTTATAGGAAAGGTTCTTTCCGTTGTACTCACGGATTCCGTCTCCGTCGGTGTCTACGATTCCGGCATCGTCCAGAAGCTTCTTAGCACCTTCTACATCGGCATTGGACCACTGATACTCTTTTAAGGCATCCTGATCCACCATAGCCTGCTCACCATCGGTCGGGTTCATGACAGAACGCGGAACATCTGCGAAGGTAGGAGACTGTCCGGACATTGCTGAAGAAATAACCTGATCGTAGTCAACTGCCATAGCGATTGCCTTACGAACAGCTACCTGATCCAGTCCTTCTACTTCTGTATTAAAGAACAGGGTAGGCATTGTCATACACAGCTGATACGGTGCTTCATCAACATAGGTAGAAATCGGAAGATCCTGCTCTAACCACAATTTCTGAAGGTCTGTGATGAATATCTGTGCCACATCAACATCACCATTCTGGAATGCGGTGGTAGCTGCTGCGTTATCTTTAAAGATCGGGTGAGAAATATATTTCGGAACCGGAAGCTTACCCCACATGGAATCTGCCTGTCCCCAATAATTATCATCGCGGATCAGAACTACGTTCTGGTCATTGTCAAAGTATTTTTTGTACGGTCCGGAAGTTACCAGATCGTCCATCTTATCCATTTTAATTGCTTCAGCATCGTTGTTGTTTCTGTCAGCTACGGTCTTCAGATAGTTTTCCTGCATGATATAAAGCATTGGAAGATATCTTTCCGCAAGAACCGGGTTAACTGCTTCGCCGGAGTCATCGGTTGTCAGTTTGAAGACTACGGTACTGTCATCCTGTGCAACAACATCTGCAATGTAGCTCTTCATTTCAGCGCCGGTAGAAGAATTGTAATCTACATGTGCATGATAGGTAGCTGCTACATCTTTTGCAGTAACCGGTGTGCCGTCATTCCATTTTGCGTCAGCTTTGATCTTAACGGTAATTTCGGTACGGGCATCGTTCCATACTGGATCTCCGTCTGCAAGCAACGGATACATTTTTGCATCCAATGGATTCCACATATAAAGAGTTTCATAAACAAGTACACGTGAAGCATCGCCCTGTGCTATAACCATTGCATTGTTTGAGTTTGCGGACATTGGGTTGTAATCGTTGACGGTACCCCACTGCTGTCCTGCGAAGTAAAGAGTTTCATTTCTTGGAAGCTCTCCTACCACATCATCTGAACCTGTGGTATCTTCGCTGGAAGCATCTGCTGTGCTGGAAGATGCTGCTGTGGCATCGCTTGATGCATCTGCTGTTCCGCTGGAGGATGCTGTTGCTCCTCCGGATGAACCGGTGCTTGTACTTCCGCTGTCTCCGCATCCAGCAAGCATCGTTCCTGCCATTGTCACTGTCATTAACAGTGCAAGGACTTTCATGTTACGCTTTTTCATACTTTTTACCTCCTTAAGGTTTTCGTTCTTGCTTGATGAGTTCATTATACACAAAGGCTGTTAGAAAAACAGTGTCTATTTTTTGTTTTTGGTGTTCTTTTTTTGTTTTGCGTTGGTTGAATTGCTCGTTTTTCCCTTTTTAATCTCCTTTGTTCTGCTCATTTTTCACATATTCATTTTCGCAACATCTGCACTATTTCGTCATTATGATTATTTGTAGCATTTTTCCGTCTTTTCCGACATTTTTCCGTTCGCTTTTCCCATCTGTTTATGCTATGATGAATATCGTATCAATTTCAGGAGGTTTTTTCTATTATGAATACTGTTTCTCATAAGTACCGACAGTCGGCGCTTCTGCTTCTGACCGCTGCGATCTGGGGTTCCGCCTTTGTCGCACAGCAGACCGGTATGGATTATGTCGGACCTTTTACGTTCAACGCGGCACGAAACCTGCTCGGTGGACTTACGCTTCTTCCGCTGATTGTCTTTTTCTCCTCGCGTAAAAAGCGAACCCTACCGCCAGATGCTTCGTCAGAAAATGGCACACAGCCAAAAACGCTCTGGGCGGGCGGTATTCTCTGCGGCATCGCACTGTTTGTCGCCTCAACCCTGCAGCAGATCGGCATCCAGTACACAACCGTCGGAAAGGCCGGTTTTATCACCGCACTTTACATCGTACTTGTTCCGGTCTGCGGCCTGTTCCTCCGAAAACGAGTACAACCGAAGGTCTGGCTCGCAGTTCTCATTGCCGTTGCCGGTCTCTATCTGCTCTGCATGACAGACGGATCCTTCTCTTTGCAGAAGGGCGATCTTCTTGTGCTTGCCTGTGCGCTCGGATTTACCGTACATATTCTGGTCATTGATCATTTTTCTCCGCTTGTCAACGGTATCAAAATGTCCTGCATTCAGTTTTTTACCTGTTCGATCCTGTCAGCTGTCTGTATGCTCCTCTTTGAAACCGTAAACGTTTCCAACCTTCTGCACGCCTGGATGCCGATTCTCTATGCCGGAATTCTCTCTTCAGGTGTCGGCTATACCCTGCAGATCATCGGGCAGAAAGGATTAAATCCCACCATGGCTTCTCTGCTGATGAGCCTGGAATCCGTTTTTTCTGTTCTTGCCGGTTGGATTCTCCTGCATCAGGCTCTCTCCGATCGCGAGCTTTCCGGCTGTATTCTGATGTTTGCAGCGATCGTGCTGGTACAGCTTCCGGGATTTTCCAAAACCAACGCTGTTTCCTGATGCCATTCCTGTTTCAGTGTAAGAAAGATTCCTGTTTTGCGAGCTTCTTTCTTACGACAGCTTGCTTTGATGACATAATTTCCCTCCGCCGCAGTGTGATCCTGCCCGGAGGGCTTTTTTATGCCTTCCGAAAATTTAACCGAATCTAGTAAGTTCCCTGCTTCCATTTCGAATATCCGCTTGCCCAATATTTTCATAGCATAAAAATACAAATTCCTGCATATTGATTGCAGGATTTTTTAATTCGTGCTACACTGTTTTTATTGTACCAATAAGCACTTATTTTATTAGGAGGTTCTGTCATGCCCGTTTTTGATTTCAGCAATTCCCCGGAAAAAGCAAAAGTTTCCGAATGTACGTATACTGTTTTCCGCACAAACGCACCATTTACTTCTCCGGATCAGCCGATCCTAATTCTGGATACAAAAGAGAAGGCTTTCCCGCATCATCCCTGTGGTATTTTCACAAACCCATCCAAACGGACCTCGTTTGAATTTAAAGATGAAGAAGAAACCTTCATCGCCGATATTCTCCAGATTGATGCCCGTTTTGTCAGCCTTTTAAAATGGCTCGGTGAAAACCATATCAATGTCCGCCTTTCCGGTACACAAACATCCGACGGTTATGCAGTTTACAAAATCCGCGAGATCGCTTTCGGTGGCGGCGCAAAGCTTTCGGCTGAGGATGGATTTTTACAGTTTATGATTGAGCGTCTCCTCGCCAGCAATGCACCGGAAGAAGAAGTTGATGATGAGGATCAGGAGGAAACCGGTGACAGTATGAAGCTCACCAGCATCCAATCCATCACTGATTTTATGAACTGTGCCGGAAGAACGCTGCCGGACAATATCCGCCTTTGGGCTCGTCGAAACCTCGCTGTTGCCCGTTCCCACGAAGTCTCTCCCGAAGAACGTCGTCACGCACAGCGCGCCCTCTCCATGATGATGAATATTCAATGGAAAAGCAACTATTTTGAAGCCATTGATCCAGTGGAAGCACGCCGGATCCTCGATGAAGAACTGTATGGCATGGAACGCGTGAAGCAGAGAATTATCGAAACCATCATTCAGATTAACCGGACTCATACGCTGCCGGCCTATGGTCTGTTACTGATCGGTCCTGCCGGAACCGGAAAATCGCAGATTGCTTATGCCGTTGCGCGTATCTTAAAATTACCGTGGACAACACTCGATATGAGTTCGATTAATGACCCGGAACAGCTGACCGGAAGTTCCCGCATCTACGCAAACGCAAAACCGGGAATCATCATGGATGCTTTTTCCATGGCTGGTGAATCCAACCTCGTCTTTATCATCAATGAGCTCGACAAGGCTGCCTCCGGCAAAGGAAACGGAAACCCGGCAGATGTTCTGCTGACCCTTCTTGATAATCTTGGTTTTACCGACAACTATATCGAATGTATGATCCCGACCGTCGGTGTATACCCGATTGCAACTGCAAACGACAAGGACCAGATCAGTGCTCCGCTGATGTCCCGCTTCGCTGTGATTGAAATTCCGGATTACACACCGGAAGAAAAGAAAATCATTTTCTCCCGCTATGCACTTCCAAAGGTGTTAAAACGTATCGGTATGAAAGAAAAGGAATGCATTCTGACGCCAGAAGGACTCGATGCCGTAATCTCCTGCCACGAAAACACAAGTGGTATTCGTGATCTTGAGCAGGCTGCTGAGCATATCGCAGCAAATGCATTATATCAGATAGAAGTCAACCATGTTTCCTCTGTTACCTTTGATGCAGAAATGGTACGTGAACTGCTCTTGTCCTGCTGATCTGCCTTATTTTCTATTTTGAAGGCGTATCAGGGTACGGCGAAAACCAGTGACGCAACAATTCACGCTCTGTGGTGCTGAAATTTTTTGCATTATTTTAGAGTGTGCTGTAAAATAGTTTCCTGTCCCATCAGTCTGTACTTTCGGGCAGGGAACTATTTTATTTCTCCAGATATTTTCACAAAAGGAAGCCCCTGACACTTTCATGTCAGGGGCTTCCTTTCGATCAATTCAGAAAATTTATTTCTGCGGACCAGCGGAAACAAGTGCTTTACCAGCAGCGTTTCCTTCATATTTTGCAAAGTTCTTGATGAATCTGTCTGCCAGATCCAGTGCTTTGGTCTCCCACTCGGAAGCGTCAGCATAGGTATCGCGAGGATCCAGGATAGCCGGATCAACGCCCGGAAGTTCAGTCGGAACTTCGAAGTTGAAGTACGGAATAGTCTTTGTCGGAGCTTCGTTGATCGCACCGCTTAAGATCGCATCGATGATTCCACGGGTATCACGGATAGAGATACGTTTTCCAGTTCCGTTCCAGCCTGTGTTAACCAGGTATGCTTTTGCTCCGCTCTTCTCCATTTTCTTAACAAGCTCTTCTGCATATTTGGTTGGGTGCAGCTCCAGGAATGCCTGGCCGAAGCATGCGGAGAAAGTAGGAGTCGGCTCGGTGATTCCACGCTCGGTTCCTGCAAGTTTTGCAGTGAATCCGGACAGGAAGTAGTACTGAGTCTGCTCTGGTGTCAGGATAGATACTGGCGGAAGTACGCCGAATGCGTCTGCAGACAGGAAGATTACGTTCTTAGCTGCCGGTGCAGAAGAAATCGGGCGAACGATGTTCTCGATGTGGTTGATCGGATAAGATACACGAGTATTCTCGGTTACGCTCTTATCGTTGAAGTCGATTTTGCCTGCTGCATCAACGGTAACGTTCTCAAGCAGAGCGTCACGTCTGATTGCATTGTAGATGTCCGGCTCAGACTCTTTGTCCAAGTTGATAACTTTTGCATAGCAGCCGCCCTCGAAGTTGAATACTCCGTTGTCGTCCCAGCCGTGCTCATCATCACCGATCAGGAGACGTTTCGGGTCTGTGGAAAGAGTAGTTTTTCCTGTTCCGGAAAGTCCGAAGAAGATTGCGGTGTTCTCGCCGTTCAGGTCTGTGTTTGCAGAGCAGTGCATGGAAGCAATGCCCTTCAGCGGCAGATAGTAGTTCATCATAGAGAACATACCTTTCTTCATCTCTCCGCCGTACCATGTGTTGATGATAACCTGCTCGCGGCTTGTGATGTTGAATACTACTGCTGTCTCAGAGTTCAGACCCAGCTCTTTGTAGTTCTCAACTTTTGCTTTGGATGCGTTGTAAACAACGAAATCCGGCTCGAAGTTCTCAAGCTCTTCTGCGGTAGGTTTGATGAACATATTGGTTACGAAGTGTGCCTGCCAAGCTACCTCAACGATGAAACGGATAGCCATACGGGTGTCTTTATTTGCGCCGCAGAATGCATCTACAACGAACAGTCTCTTGTTGGAGAGCTCTTTTTTAGCGATCTCTTTTACTGCTGCCCATGCTTCCTGGGTTGCCGGATGGTTATCGTTTTTGTACTCATCGGAAGTCCACCATACAGTGTCTTTCGAGTTCTCGTCCACAACGATGTATTTGTCTTTCGGTGAACGGCCTGTATAGATACCGGTCATAACGTTGACTGCACCAAGCTCTGTCTCCTGGCCTTTTTCATAGCCTTCCAGCTCTGGTTTTGTCTCTTCCTCAAATAACTGCTCATAAGAAGGGTTGTACACAATTTCTGTGGTACCGGTGATGCCATACTTTGTTAAATCGATCTGTGCCATCTTGTAATTAACCTCTTTCCTTTGATAGTAATACTGCTTCGTTCTGCAAAATGCAGAAATTTGAAGGTATCCTTTTTAAGAAACCGGACCAGCCGGCCTCTTCTACTCTAATTATACATAAAAGGTCAAAAAAATCAACTGAAAATCTTCCCTTTTTTTACAGAACGTGTCCCAAAATCTGTAAAAATTTTATAAACTTCTATTTTTCGAAATTTTCTGACATTTGCATTTTTATGCACTTCATCCTGCAAATTGACATTTTTTGATTTTGTATGTTATAATATTAACAATTATGTCCGAAAAGAGGTTTCTTTATGTATTACGATCTGACCCGCGGGAAAATCTCCCGCTCTCTTATCCTGTTTGCCCTGCCGATGATCGCAGGAAATCTGTTGCAGCAGTTTTACAACATTGCCGACACCCTGATCGTCGGACGCGTTCTCGGAAGCAATGCGCTCGCTGCCGTCGGCTCCTCCTATACGCTGATGACGTTTCTGACTTCCATTTTTCTCGGTCTGTCGATGGGCGCCGGTGCGCTCTTTTCGATTTATCAGGGACGGAAGGATCTTTCTTCCTTAAAGCTTTCCATTCTCCATGCGTTTCTGCTGATCCTTGCCGTTACGCTTGTGCTGAATTTTGCTGTTTACGCCGGCATCGATCCGATCCTTACGTTTCTGCGCGTCCCGGATGAAGTCCGTCCCGGCATGCGGACGTATCTTCTGATTATCTTTGCCGGCCTTATTGCAACATCCGTATACAATTTCTTTTCCTGTATGCTGCGCGCGCTCGGAAACTCTTCTGTGCCGCTGATTTTTCTCGCTGTCTCTGCTGTGCTGAACATTGCACTGGATCTGCTCTTTGTCGCTGTACTGCCGTTCGGCATCGCAGGCGCAGCGCTCGCTACGGTTCTTGCGCAGTATGTGTCCGCCGTCGGTATTCTGCTCTATGTGCTGCTCCGCTGCCGCATGTGGCTGCCGTCAAAAAAAGAATGGCGTTTCAGCCATTCCCTTTTAAAAGAGATTCTGAATCTTTCTTCGATGACCTGCATTCAGCAGTCGGTCATGAATTTCGGCATTCTGATGGTACAGGGGCTCGTCAACAGCTTCGGTCCGGCGGTCATGGCGGCATTTGCGGCCGCGGTGAAAATTGATACCTTTGCCTATCTGCCGGTGCAGGATTTCGGAAATGCCTACTCCACTTTCACCGCACAGAATTACGGGGCCGGAAATCACGAGCGGATCCGGCGCGGCACGAAAGATGCTTTTGCACTGAGCGCTGCTTTTTCCATCGTCATTTCTCTGCTTGTCAATCTGTTCGCGCATCCGCTGATGCAGATTTTCGTGAAAGCATCAGAAACGGAGGTCATCGCGATCGGCGTACAGTACCTGCGGCTGGAAGGCTCGTTCTATCTCGGCATCGGATGGCTGTTTCTGCTGTACGGGTATTACCGCGCTGTCAAACGCGCCGAGATGTCGGTTGTTCTGACCGTCATTTCGCTTGGCATGCGTGTGGCGCTGGCATACCTTTTCTCCGCCACGGCGCTTGGCGTTGCCGGAATCTGGATCGCCATTCCGATCGGCTGGGCACTGGCTGATATGACCGGACTTTTCTTCCTGCGGCGTGCATTCCGATCGCAGAAGCCTGCATAAGTTCCGAATCTTATATCGCAGTACGGTTTTCTGCGGATAAACTACGGAACTGCCCCGGCGTCTGGTGCATGCGGTCCTGGAAGACGCGGTTAAAATAGCTGATATTTCGGAATCCGCAGTCGCTCGCGATCTTGCTGATCGCCTCCTCGGTGGAAAGCAGCAGCCGGCAGCTCTCGGCAATCCGCAGGTTATTGACATACGTCACGGCGGAAATATGCATAATCGACTTAAAGAAGCGACAGAAAGCACTCTCACTCATATGAAACTGGCTCGCCAGTTCCACGATTTCGAGATCCTCACAGAAATGAGCATTCATGTATGTGAGGATCTCTTTCATTCTGCTGACACGGTAATTCGTCGAGGCATCCATTTTTCCACTGTTCTTTTCTGCCGCGCTGTAATATCCCTGCCAGATTTTCAGAAGTTCCGCTTTTAACAGCAGCTCCCAGCCCGGCTCTTTTTTTTCCTGCAGATTTCGGATCTCCAGCATGGCCCGCGCCGTTTTTTCTGCAAGGCGTGTTCCCCGCTCTGTCTTGGATGGAAAACGGATCTCGGAGGACAGCACTGGTTCGATATACTGCTGCTGGATCCGGTCAAGCGATGTGCCGGACAGAAAACGCGGCTGGAATACAACGGCAAGAAACGTAAATTCCTGTCCGTCGATTCCCTCTACCTCATGCAGACGGTTTGCATTGACAAAGGCGGTCTCCCCTTCCCGCAGGAGAAAGGTCTCGGTATCCATATGAAAAACAGCTTCGCCCTTTACTGCATAAAAGAGCTCCACTTCCTCATGCCAGTGGCAGTACACCCGCACGGTGCTCTGCAGGTCTGTCTCGAAAACGTGAATGCTCAGCGGAAAAAGCTCATCGCCATGGGGCTGTGTTTCTTTTCGGTAATTCATCTGTGAGAGCATATTTTTGTCTCCTCTCTTGTTTTGCTCTGCTCTCCCAATTGTAACACGAACTTTGCGATTCCGGCAAGTTTCCATGTTCTGCCGGCGAATCGCCCTTCCATGACCGTATTTTCCTTCTTAAATGATAATAATTATCATATTTTATCAGCTTATTGACATTTCTTTTCATCCGCGCTATATTTTATATACCCCGATAGGGTATGTGATTTCAAATTTTTCATCAAACTCCAGGAATACAGTCCGGCACGCTTTCGTTTCGCTGTATTCCTGGAAGAAAGCAGGTATTGTATGATTAAAACAGTCTTAAAAATTGATGGTATGATGTGCGGCATGTGCGAATCCCATATGAATGATGTAGTCCGCAAGAGCTGCTCTCCAAAGAAAGTAAACTCTTCTGCAAAAAACGGCGAGACCGTTGTCATCAGCGAAGCGCCGCTCGATATCCCGTATCTGAAACAGCAGATCAAGGACATCGGATATGAGCTGGTTTCGTATACGAGTGAGCCGTATGAGAAAAAGGGATTTTTCCATTTCGGACGATAAGCGGATTTCATGCCTTTCCTTTTGCAGTTTGTGCGTCGGAAAAAAGCACCGTTTCAGAAGTTTATTTTCTTTCGGAAATCTGCCTCTGAAACGGTGTTTTCTATTTTTTATCTATGATTTGATCAGCCGCAGCAGAATCCGCAGGACGGCGGCGTTTCTTTCTCCTCTTTTTTCGGAGATTCTGCGCCCAGATCGTACCAGGTCGGGTCGATGTCGAATCTGCGGTTGTTTCCAAGATAGATCGGATGGGTCGGGTCTGAGGACAGGTAGGCGCGCTCGGTCAAAACCTTCCACTGTGCATCCCAGTCAATCTTCGGAAGTGCCAGATCGTAGTGTGTGCTGGCGCGGAAGCCGTCTTCCTCTCCCTCAATTCTTCCCTGGCGGATGATGGCTGCAAAATCTGTGTGATGTGCAAATGCCGGGATCTCCCACAGCTCTTTTGCGTAGCCCCACAGGTTTTTGTAATTGTAGAGCGGACGCTTCGTCTCGCCGAGCTGTGCGGTATAGCGGATGTCCAGACGGGCAAGTGTCACGTACAGGCGGATATCGGAATCGGTTACGTAATCACCGAAGAGAAAACGATTGGTTTCCAGCCGTTTTTCCAGGCGGTCCATCGCAGCGTAGAAGGTGTTCACACCGTCGAAATGGCCTTCGTTGCTTCTGGAGAAGGAACTGCGGTATACCGCGTTGTTGATATTATCGAAGAGCCAGAGATTCATCTTATCAATCTCTTCCCGCAGCTCCACCGGATACAGCTCCGGCGCGCCTTTTTTGTGCCATGGGCGGAAGTTGACCTCGAAATAAGTGGTCAGCCAGTTGTAATCGTTGTTGACTACCTTTCCCGTCGCTGTGTCGATCAGCGCCGGAACGGTCGTTCTTCCCTGGTAATCATCATCAGCACGGTAATACGCCTCAGAGAGGAACTGATCACCGAGCACCGGGTCGATGTTGTTTTCATTGTAAACGTATTCCCAGCCAAGGTTTTTCTCATGCGGGGCATGTTCTACCATATTGACGGAAATCTGATCTTCCAGGCCCTCCAGCTCTCTTACGATCGCCGCGCGGTTGGACCAGTGGCACAGCTTTGCCCAGACGAGACGGTATCTCTTATTACCTTCTGCCTTCAGATCGTTTTCACCGTCGCCGAACGGAGTCGTGAAGTGATTCGGCTGTCTGCGGAAATAGCCGTTTTTGTCGATCTCCGATACGGTTTCTTTTGGTCTTACGCGGATTTTTCTTCCATTTACAATCTCATAATCATAATTCGCCATTGATTTTCTGCCTCTCTTTCGCGTGTTCTATCGAATGAATTTTCAAATAGGAAAGCTTTTGTTTTCCTATTATTTCGCTATGTTTTCTATGCAGTTATCATACCATATCTGTCTGGTTACGTCTAATTGCTAATTCTTTGGAGTGGCTATAGAATTTTCTTATAGCAAAAGGCCAGTGCCGCATTCTCTGCAAATGGGCACTGGCCTTGTTTTCGGCGCTTTTTGTTTTTCAGATTTTTCCTTCCCGGCGCAGATACGCCAGAAAGCCGTTGCATCCCTCCACGACATCGCGGTACGTCGCCTCAAAATCTCCCGTATACCACGGATCCGCAATATCGCGGCCGGAACCGGTGAAGGAAAGAAATTTGTAAACCTTTCCATCCGGATCATTCTTCAGCATCCGGTTCAGATTGCGGATATTCGCGGTATCCATGCCGATGATGTAGTCGGCGCGCTCGTAATCCTTCCATGTAATCTGCTTTGCGTGATGCGGCACGAGCGGAATGTGCTCCTCGCGCAGTTTATTGACTGTCCCATAGTGCGGCGGATTGCCGATCTCCTCACGGCTGGTGGCGAAGCTGTCGATTTCAAAATTGTGGGCAAGGCCGAGGGAAGTTACTTTGTGGGTGAATACGCTCTCAGCAAGAGTCGAGCGGCAAATATTGCCGTGGCAGATAAAGAGTACTTTTATCATTGTTGCATAACCTCGCATTTCTTAGTTTTTCTTGGTTTTTCGGG
>ERZ1673722.518-NODE-518-length-49544-cov-13.260684_pt1 | contig 49544 bp, 42 predicted proteins | sample MGYA00580222_ERZ1673722 | MGnify/ENA primary metagenome ERZ1673722 (study PRJEB41218, sample SAMN15661750) | gut metagenome | host: Homo sapiens | place: Canada: London | collected 2015-08-20/2019-03-30 | study: EMG produced TPA metagenomics assembly of... | reverse complement strand
TTCCGAGCTCCGCCTGCATCGGGCACAGGTGGGAAGCCTTTTCCGGATGTTTTTTATGCCTTTGTAAGAAAAATCCCCATGGACTATGGCATGACACATGCCGCAGTCTATGGGGATTTTTTATTGACTTGTCTAGGAAAACACCGATTCCAATCGCAAAGTCCGCGTTCCCTTACTCTGTATTTCACCGACTTTCCCGCACGCAAAAACGGGCAGCAAAGTTTCTATCCTTTGCTGCCCGTCCATGAACCGACTAAGACTTGCGCTTTCCGTCTCGTGGATCTTACAGGATCTTTAGGAGGCTGCCATGCTTGGCTTATTTGCTCTTTTTGCTTCTGAAATACTGCATAGCGAAGACGCCGCCCAGTACGGCAATGCCGATGATGTCGGTCAGGATGGTCGGATCGATGAGGCAGAGGCCGCCGGCCAGAAGGAGAAGACGCTCCAGAATATTCGCCTTGCAATAGAGCTGGCCGATCATAGCCGCCGAGACGCCGACCATACCGATAAGCGCGGTAATGGTGGTTTCCGTGACGGAGAAGAGTGTCGCATTGATGCCCAGGATTTCAGGGGAAAGAACAAAGACATATGGGATAATGAAGGCCGCAATGCCGAGCTTCGACGCATTGACGCCAGTCTTCAAGGGGTCGCCGCCGGAAATCGCAGAGCCCGCGAAAGCAGCCAGCGCAACTGGCGGGGTGATATCGGCGATGATGCCGAAGTAGAAAACGAACATATGGGCTGCCAGAATCGGTACGCCGAGGGAGATCAGAGCCGGAGCCGCGATGGTCGAAGTGATGACGTAGTTCGCCGTGGTCGGTACGCCCATACCAAGGATCAGCGAGGTGATCATGGTGCAGAAGAGAAGCAGGATGAAGTTGCCTGCTGCGATATCGACAAGAGCCGAAGCCAGCTTCAGGCCGACGCCGGTCTTGGTGACGATGCCGATGATCATACCTGCGGACGAGCACGCGATCAGGACGCCGAGCGCACCGCGGGCACCTTTGATCAGGCCGTCAACGATATCAGGGATGCTCATGCGGGTATTCGCACGAAGCATGGCGGAAGCGATGGAAATGAAGATACCGGCAAGCGCCGCTTTCATCGGGGTATAGCCGGAAGCCAAAAGACCGATGATGGCGATCAGCGGGATCGCCAGATGCCCTTCTTCTTTCAGGATCTTTCCCCATGGCGGGAGCTCGCTTCTCGGTGTGCCCTGAAGGTTATTCTTTTTCGCTTCGAAATGAACACCGAGGAAAACACCAATGAAGTAGAGAATGGCAGGAACGATGGCAGCCTTGACGACTTCCGTATATGGGATGCCGACGAATTCCGCCATCAGGAAAGCTGCTGCGCCCATGATCGGCGGCATCAGCTGTCCGCCGGTGGATGCGGCTGCTTCTACGGCACCGGCGAAATTCTTGTGATAGCCCAGTTTCTTCATCATCGGAATGGTGAAGGAGCCGGAGCCTACGACGTTCGCTACCGAGGAACCGGAGATCGTCCCCTGCAGAGCCGAGGAAATGACGGCGACCTTAGCTGGTCCGCCAGATGCCCAGCCGGCGATGGCATTGGCGATATCGATGAAGAATTTCCCAAGGCCTGTCTTTTCCAGATAGGCACCGAAAAGGATGAAGAGGAAAATGAAGGTGGAGGAAACGCCCATCGGGATACCAAAGACACCCTCTGTCGTGAAGAAGAGGTGTCCAACCATCTGCTTGATGGTGAGCCCGCGATGTGCGAGCGGCCCGGGGAGGTACGGCCCGAAGAAACCATACGCAAGGAAACAGCAGACAACGATGACGATCGGAAGGCCTACGATACGGCGAGCGGCTTCGATGATCATCACGATGCCAAGCACCCCGATCACGGTATCTGTCGGAGTGACGGTGCCGGCGCGCAGGATGAGCTGCTGGTAATTCACAAGAATGTAAATGGGAGGAATCATCGCGAGGACAGCGAGCGCCACGTCGATCGGATGAAAACGCCCCTCTTTGACCCATGCTTTCTTCGTCGGACAAAGAAGATAAACGAGGCAGATGCCGAAGGACAAGTGGACACAGCGCTGGATCATCGCATCCAGTGCGCCGAAGAAGCCGGTGTAAATCTGGAAGAGTGAGAAGCAGATACAGATGACAGCGATGACTTTGGCACAGATGCCTTTGTATTCCGCTGTATTGGACTCTTTATCCAGCTCTTTTAATTTCTTCTGCAGTTCCTCAGACATTTCTCCATTTTCAGAAACGCCTTCGGCCTGCACGTTCTTTTTCTCTAAATCAGCCAATTGTATCAACTCCTAATTTCTTTTTTCTTATACAGCACCTGGTACAGCGGCGCTACATACAGATGAAGTTCCTTTCCCAAAGGCATCAGGCTTGCAAGGTCATACTCCGTATCTCCGACGTAGACCTTTTCTTCATTTGTCACGCCGTTACGGATCGAGAGCTCCGGATAGGGCCGGTTCATGTTATCCAGAATAAACCAACCGTCTTCTTCACGGAAATCGCCATCGTCTTTGGAGAAGGGAAGTCCTACCCCCATGGATTGGTATTTTGTAGACTTCAGTACGAGCCCCGTCGCCATGTCATTGACTTCAAGGTACTCGTGAATCATTGTCTTCTGGACCGAGTGCCTGTACACAAGTGTCACCGGTGTACCTGGGCGCACCCGCTGCCTGATGATGAAGCCGTCTGCCGTCTGTCCGAAGAGATAGTCCTGACGGACAAACCAGCCTCCCACGGTCACGATCACACAGACGATCATCCCGAAAACAATAAGTATGGTTTCTAATTTCCCGTTTTTCTTTTTCTTCATGAAATGAAAGTGAGAACGGACTCCTTAGATGAGCCCGTTCTCCCTCCTTCCTATAAGGGAAAGCGCTGATTAAATCAGTGTTTCGATATGGATTGAATTTGAATACGTCACATGCTTGCCGTGCCAGAGGCTGCGCGGTTGCTATGCGGAAGGTGCATCGCTCCCCCATTCAATGTACAAAACCCGCTGAGCCTTAGAGACTTCTGCATGATGCCGGATGACCGCTGTCTTATTTAGCTTTCAGATACTTTTCAGCACCGGCATTCATTTTGACGGACATGCCTTCCAAAGCGGTATCCTTGGTGATGTACTTGCCGACAGCGTGAGCCGCTTTCATGCGGTCAAGGTGTTCGTAGATGGCTTTGGCGATCTGTTCACCGAGGTCATCAGAGAGCTTGTCCGTGGTAACGACGACGCATTTCACGGCTACCGTGCTGACGTCTTCTTCCTGTCCAGGATAGGTGCCCTTCGGTACGGTGATCTTGGTGAAGTATGGGTACTGCTTTATCAGCTTATCAGCATGTTCTGCATCGATATTGACCAGTGCTGCGGATTTATTGGCAGCCAGATCCTGGATCGCTGCGGTCGGGAAACCTGCGACGACGACACCGACATCGACGTTGCCATCTTTCAGCGCATCAGCTGCTTCGCCGAAGGAGAGGTACTGTACATCGATATCATCATAGGTCAGGCCATACGCGCCGAGGATCTGGCGGGCATTCGCTTCTGCGCCGGAGCCGGAAGCACCGACAGCGACCTTTTTGCCTTTGAGGTCGGCAATGGATTTGATGCCTTTGTCAGCGGTGGTGACGAACTGGACAGTTTCCGGATAGAGAGCAGCGATACCACGGATATTTTCTACCTTGTTGTCCTTGAACATTTCCTTGCCGTTGGCTGCATAGTAAGCGATATCATTCTGGATGAACGCGATGTCGACGGAGCCGTCTTTCAGCATATTGACATTGGCTACAGATGCACCGGTAGACTGTGCGGAGGCATTCATGCCTTTGATATTCTGGTTCAGCAGTTCAGCAAGCGCACCGCCCAGTGGGTAATAAGTACCAGCAGTACCGCCGGTAGCGATGTTCAGGAACTGTTTTCCGCCGCCTGCAGAAGAACCGGAATCGCCGCAGCCTGCGATCAGAGCTGCACCTGCGATGCAAAGAGCACCTGCCATGATCATTTTCTTCATTGCTTTTTTCATAATAGTCGACCTCCTACGTCTCCCCCAAGTGGAAAGCATGTCCTCCATGAGATGAATTCCACTCTTATGCTTTCCTAAAAAACAGGATGCCTTCCGAGACTCCATCCGCAAAATGAAATAATATTCAAAAAAATGCAAATACCTTGAACTCTCAAAAGCACTCCCGCACCGAAGCAAAGTACAAAAAAAGCAGCAGACAAAGAGAAAACTCTCCTGTCATGCTGCAGCTTCTTCGCTCCAAGTGTTATTAAGTTGGTATTATCATACTACTTTTCAAAGTCTTTGTAAAGTAGGCTTGGCTGAATTCCTTTATTATTCTGATATTTTCCGCTGTCATAGCAGTCTGCTTCCCCCAAAACGGTATGGAAATAGATCTGGCAGATCTCCACGCCCGCATAAATGCGGATCGGCTGCACGCAGAACATTTCCAGGGTCCAGTACCCGGAGAAGCCCACATCTCCGAAGCCTGCCGTCACATGGATAAAAAGACCCAGACGTCCGATGGACGAGCGACCCTCGAGCATCGGTACGAAGCATTTCGTTTTTGTATATTCATGCGTCCGCCCCAGGTACAGCTTATTCGGCTGCAGCACATAGCCCTCCTTGGGGATATGGATCAGCGTGCCTTCATTTCTTTTCTTCATGTCAAGCTCATAGTGATCATACACCATCAGTTCATCCGCCAGAGTCAGGTTGTAGCTGTTCGGATTCACTTTCTTCGGGTCAAAGGGATCGATGATGATTTCTTCCCCCATATGTCGCACGATTTCTTTGCCGGATAAAATCATTTCAGTTTTCTTCCTTCCTCTGTAAAAATTTTCCGATGCGCAAGCATCCGCCTGCGGCTGAAAGCCGCCTTCGCCTTCTCTCCCGCGATAAGGCCATAGAGTTTCCTTTCCCCTTCAGAAATCCGGGGAGATACCAGAAGCGCGCCCGTATCGGAAAAAGAAATGAGATGCGCGGAGAAAAGTGCCGCATGCGTCGGGCAAAGCATGAGTCCCTTTTGTGACTCGCCGTGCGTCCCATAAGGGACCGCATGGAGAAGAGAAATCCGATCTGCCCCGCACACAACGCAACAGGGATGCGCTCCCATCGATTTCCTTTTGAACTCCGCATTTTTTAAAAGCCGTTTTCGGATCTCATCGACCGTATGCGAAGACGAGCGGGAAAAAAGGCTCCCCTCGCATCCATATGCCGTCTCATCGCTCTCAAGCAGCGATCGAATCTCTTCCAGATGCCAGATATCCGCATCCATGATTTCTCGATACGCTCTCACGGCCTCCGGCTTCAGCACCCAGAAATAGGTCCCGTTATCGTCCTCACTGCCATCGAAAACGTACTCCCATGGCGAGCGGCGGACGCGAGAGGCCGGCGTTTCTGAGAGACGGAACTCTCCCACCTCTTCTTCCCGGTGCGTCTCTTCCTTCTTCTCGCTCGCATGATAGGTCAAAAGACTTCCCGCCTCATACATTTCACGGATCTTATTCCCGGCCCAACCGACGCCTGCATTCAGTGCCCGATACTCCAGATGGAGCGCCTTCGCTATATTCTTTGCGTTATCCATATAGTCTTCGGAGTGATAGAGCCGCGAGAAGATCTGCATCATCAGCGCACTCATGACCGTCTTGTCCGCCATAAGCGAGAGCCATCCCTCTGTCGTGATCTCGTCCCACCGCTTCAGCCCTTTCCGTCTGGCCATCTCGTCGCCTCCCTGCTCTCACGCTATCGTCGTCATAAAATTATTTTTCATTATAGCATCTTTCCTCATGAAAATGTAGATAGGACGGCAGAAAATAAGGGTTCACCGTGACTGACTGCCCGGAGCCTGGCGCCAGCAGAGAGATGCAAATGCTTCTCAGGATGCATGCCAAATTTGCTCATATCTGCTATAATAGATGGAAGTGTAATTTATAAAATTAAGAGAAACGTTGAGGCAATGAGCGCGATGCGGATCCGTCTCTGCATCTGTCAATCCCTCACAAAAGGTGAATACTATGGATAATTTTATCGGAAAACATCTGCTGGTCGACTGCTATGGCTGTGTGCAGGAAGAGATCACTTCCTCCAAGGAGCTGATCTCTGTCATGAATCAGGCGGCCAAGAATCTGGGTATCGAAGTCGAAGACACCTTCTTCCATGAGGACGAGGAAGAGATCACACTCGCTGCTTATGGAAAGAAAGCCCATGTTTGCATCCACGCGTATCCGCAGCTCGGCTATGCCGCTGTAGACATCTACAGCTTTGACTGCGACATTCTCCCCGCCCGTGCGATGGCCGTCCTTCGCAGTGCTTTGGAGCCGGAGAAGATCCGTGCCACCTCAGTCAAGAGAGGGAATATTGATCCAGACATGAAGCCGAATATCCGCTCCCGCTCGACAGCGATGCACAAATTCAAAAACACAGGACATCACATGACCCAGGCCGGTAAGAAGGTCGCCAATTTCATAGTGCATAGAAACGAGAAAAGAGACACGCTGGGGCCGGAGTGAGATCTTGGGAAAAGGCGTTTCCCTCAGTGAGACGCCATTTCAAGCAAAACGAGGGGAGCCAAGATGATCTGCCGCACCCTACTCCCTGATCCCAAATCCCTAATCCCCAATCCCTAGTCACTAGTCACCAGTCACTTTCAAAAGCAAAAAAGCTGAACCCACGGGTTCAGCTTTTTGATTGCACTGCTTTCTATCAAGCGCGCAGGGTGATATCCGCTTCGCCAAGCTTCTTGACGATTTTTTCGATCCACTGATCGACTTCTTTATCGGTCAGTGTGCGGTCATCCGCGCGGAAGTACAGGTTGTAGGCCATACTCTTATAGCCTTCCTGTACCTGCTCGCCCTGATAGAGATCGAAGAGACGGAGCGTTTCCAGATGTCTGCCTGCTGCCTTCTCAATGATGGCTTCGACTTCTTTGTTTGTGTATTTCGAAGGAACAAGCATAGAGAGGTCTCGTTCAGAAGCCGGGAACTTCGGGATCTTCTTGTAGTCGATGGTAGCATCGATATAGGGAAGGAGCTCCGGTACATGGATCAGGAAGCCATAGACATCCTTCTTGATGCCCCACTGGTCAAGGACCGCCGGATGCAGTTCGCCGAAGGAAGCAATGATTTTCCCATCTTTGACAAAGTCGGCGGAAATCCCCGGATGGAATACTGGATAGCTGGAACGCTCTATATCATAGCCGCGGACACCGATAGCAGAGAGCAGATTTTCCATGATGGCTTTCACATCAAAGAAGTCGTAGGTCCTCGTGCTGTTCGGGTAGCCGGCTTCTTCCGGGCACCCGCAGAGAAGTCCGGAAACGAGGTCGTATTCATTCGGGAGCTCGGTCAGCGGCAGGGCTTTCGGATGATACACATGGCCATATTCGAAGATGGCGACCTGATCGTTTTTCTGAGACAGATTGTAAGAAAGCGTATGCATGAGGCCCGGGAAAAGGCTGGTGCGCATATCCGGGTATTCTTCGGAAATCGGGTTCAGGATCGGAATGGCTTCGTAAACCGCATCCCCTTCCGGGAAATTCAGCTTCTTGAGATCGTTCTTATCCATGAAGCTGTAGTTTTCGACCTGCGAAAGACCATTGGCAATGAGAGCATCTGCCATACGGAAGAGTGCATCCTGCTCCTTGGACATAGCGCCCTTTGCAATAGCGCTCCATGGGGTGGTGATCGGAATATTCGAGTAACCGTACACGCGGGCCACTTCTTCGGCAAGGTCTGGCATGCCTTCCAGATCCAGACGGAATTCCGGGACAGTGACTTTGAGCGCGCCATCCTGTTCTTCGACATGGAAATACAGGTGGGTCAGGATATCAATCATTTCCTCTTTTGGCATATGGATGCCGATGTAGTCATTGATGGCTTTCACGGACGTTTCGATGACCTGCGGCTCTGCCTTGACAGGATACTCATCAAGCATGCCCCGTGCGGTGGTGGCAGCCCCCTGTTCCACCAAGAGCTGGCAGATGCGGTTGATCGCCATTTCACTTCTTGCCGGATTGATGCCCTTTTCGTAGCGGCCGGACGCTTCGGAGCGCAGGCCCAGACGGCGGGACGTTCTTCTGATGGAAGCACTGTCGAATACGGCAGCCTCCAAAAGGACAGACTTGGTTTTCTCCGTGACTTCGGAGTCAAAGCCGCCCATGACGCCTGCGATGCAGGCAGCTGTATCGCTGCCGTCTGCGATGACAAGGTCAGCCACATTCAGCTGTCTTTCCTGCCCATCCAGTGTCTTGATGGTCTCGCCTTCTTTGGCAAAGCGGCAGGTCAGAGAATGGCCGGCCACCTTGTCATAGTCATAGGTATGAAGCGGCTGACCGATTTCCAGCATGACATAGTTCGCTGCATCGACGACATTATTGATCGGACGAATCCCGTTGCTGCGCAGACGGTTTTCGATCCATTCCGGAGAACGGCCGATGGTTACATTTTCGAGGAGACGTCCGCAGAAGCGTTTGCAGAAGGCAGGCTCTGCGATATGGACTTCCGCGCGGCCCTCGATGGCTTCCCCGGTTTCTTTGACGGAAATCTCCGGCAGATTCACCTTTCTCTTGAAAATCGCACCGACTTCCAGCGCCATACCGATCATGCTGAAGCAGTCGGCACGGTTCGCGGTGAGTTCCATTTCATAAATGACATCATCCAGATCGAACAGGGTATGGAAATCGACACCGATCGGGGTATCCGCCGGAAGGATCAGGATGCCTTCTTTATTCAGCGCCGGGAAGAGATTGTCATCGAGGCCGAGCTCTCCCAGAGAACACATCATGCCGTTCGATACGACACCGCGGAGTTTCCCCGCCTTGATCTTCGTATCGCCGCGAGCAAGTCCTCCCGGAGCCTTCGCATCGTGCTTGGCCGGTACATGCGCCCCATCAAGTGCGACCGGGACGATCTGCCCGACTTCGACATTGGAAGCGCCCGTCACGATCTGGATCGGTGCGCCCTTGCCGCAGTCCAGCTGGCAGACAACCAGATGATCAGCATCCGGATGTTTTTCAATGGAAAGAACCTTGCCGGTCACGACACCCTGGATGCCTTTTCCCGGATAAATCACATGCTCGACCGGAATGCCGTCGACGGTCAGCGTTTCCGCCATTTCTTCCGGATCAAGGCCCTTGATATCGACCAAAGTGCCCAGCCATTTTAAAGATACGTTCATCTATGTAATCCCCCTCTGATTAGAACTGTTTCAGGAATCTGACATCATTTTCATAGAAATTTCGGAGATCGTCGATCCCGTAAAGAAGCATGGCGATACGTTCGATACCCATGCCGAAAGCGAAGCCACTGACCTTTTCCGGATCATATCCATTGAGCTTCAGCACCATCGGATGAACCATGCCGCAACCAAGGATCTCCAGCCAGTCCGGGTCGCCGCCCTCATCGTGCGTGCGGGCTGCGAAGGAAATGTCGACTTCCGCAGATGGTTCCGTGAATGGGAAGTAGCTTGCGCGGAAACGGATCTTCGTATCAGAGCCGAAAAGATCCTTCAGGAAGATTTCCAGCGTACCTTTCAGATCAGCGAATTTGATGCCCTTATCGACGACCAGCCCTTCAACCTGATGGAAGACAGGGGAATGGGTCGCATCATTATCCCAGCGGAAGACCTTGCCCGGTGCGATCATACGGATCGGGGAATTGGGTTCATGCTTGCGAAGCGTTCTCGCCTGGACAGGAGACGTGTGCGTGCGCAGCAGGATCTCCGGCGTGATATAGAAAGAGTCCTGCATATCACGGGCCGGATGATCCTTTGGCAGGTTCAGGCATTCAAAGTTGTAGTAGTCCTGCTCGATTTCCGGTCCTTCTTCGACCGAGTAACCCATACGCATGAAAGACTTCATGATCTCACGAAGCGCCTTGTCCAGCGGATGGATGTGTCCTTCCTTCTGATGACGGGCCGGCAGCGTGATATCGACCGTCTCACTCCGGATGCGTTCTTCGAGACGCTTTGCCTTGAGCTCAGCTGCTTTGGCTGCGATGACCGCTTCCACGTCTTCGCGGACCGTATTTGCCAGAGCCCCGATGACCGGACGTTCTGCCGCAGAGAGATCTTTCATCGAGCGGAGAATCGCCGTGAGTTTACCCTTCTTTCCCAAGAAGAAAACTTTGGCATCCTGCAGCGCTTTCTCATCGCCTGCCGCATGGACTTTCTCCTCCGCCTGAACTTTCAGCTCATTCAGGTCTCTTTCCATGTTGGCTTTCAATGCGTCCAACTTACTTTCCATTGACTTTACCTCCTCTATGATATGCCGGATCCATCCGGCTGCGAGTACGGGAAAATAAAATAAAAAAAGACCCCGCCCCGAAAGGGGCGAAGTCATATCCGCGGTACCACCCTAATTTGTACTCGAAAGCCATAACGCAGCTCCTGCGTCCGACCTACTCCGTTCAGCCGGAAGCTCAGAAGTGAAATAAGTCTCCCCCATCCGCCCGCTTTCCACCTGCCGCAGGCTCTCTACAGGATGTCCCAAAGACTCTGTCTTCCTCATCGCTCTAATATATAGGATTATTGTAGCGATAAACGAAAGAAATGTCAAATCATTTGCCATGAAAACCTCAAAATTGAACGCAGGGATGAGTTGGCTAGGGGCTGGTGACTAGTGACTGGTAGCTAGGGATTAGGGATTAGTAGCTAGGGACTGAAATGCCTCTTTCGGGCATCGCCATTTATAAAATCGGCGCAAAGCGCCGCCGCCTTCATTCCTCATTCCTTGTTCCTCATTCGGGGAAAACTTTCAAACATAATCATGAGGTGTGCTCCCCCTCCTTATATAGCATAAAAATCCCGCCTGTAAAAAGCGGGATTTTCAAAAACTATCGGGACAGGAAATCATCCAGTGCCGCGAGCGCACGCTCTGCGAGCTTCTGGTTCTTTTCCTTTTTCGGCACTCTCTTCTCAAGCGGCGGGATGAGACCGAAATTCACATTCATCGGCTGGAAATTCTTTCCATCGAAATGGGAAATATAGTGGCAGAGCGCACCGATCGCCGTTTCTCTTGGAAATGCCTTCGGTTCCCTTCCGAGAAAACGAGCCGCCGCGGCATATGCTGCCACGATACCGGACGCGGCGGACTCGACATATCCTTCGACGCCCGTCATCTGACCGGCGAAGAAAAGGCCTCTCTGCTTCCGGCTCTCCATAGTCGCATCCAGAAGATCCGGCGAGTCGATGTACGTATTTCTATGCATCACACCATAACGGATGAATTCCGCATGCGAAAGTCCCGGGATCATGCCGAAGACGCGCTTCTGCTCTCCCCATTTGAGATGCGTCTGGAAGCCGACGATGTTGTACATGGTGTCTTCCTCATTATCCTGGCGGAGCTGGACAACCGCATAGGGATCCTTCCCTGTGCGCGGGTCGGGCAGTCCTACCGGCTTCATCGGGCCGAAACGCATCGTGTCTTCCCCGCGCGATGCCATGACTTCGATCGGCATGCAGCCTTCGAAGACTTTTTTATTTTCAAAGCCATGTACCGGTGCCATCTCCGCTTCACAGAGCGCTTCACGGAAAGCCTTGTACTCCTGCTCATTCATCGGGCAATTCAGGTACGCCGCTTCGCCCTTATTGTAGCGGGACATGCGATACACCACGTCCATATCAAGCGACTCCTTCGTCACGATGGGCGCCGCCGCATCATAAAAATGAAAGCCCTCCCCGCCGCAGAAGGCTTCGATGGACTCTGCCAGAGCGCCTTCTGTGAGCGGCCCCGTCGCGATGATGGTGATCCCGTCCTTCGGAAGCTCCTTCACCTCTTCTTCCACGACGGAAATCAGTGGGTGATTCTTCACCTTCTCCGTCACGGCTTTCGCATAGCCCATGCGGTCGACCGCAAGCGCTCCGCCCGCCGGGACGCTGTGTGTATCCGCGGCATCCATGATGAGGGAGTGAAGATGTCTCATTTCTTCTTTCAGGAGGCCGACGGCATTCGTCATCGCCGCAGCCCGAAGAGAATTGCTGCAGACAAGCTCTGCAAAATAGGATGTATGGTGCGCCGGTGTCTGCTTGGTGGGACGCATCTCGATGAGTGTCACCGGGATCCCCATCTCCGCGAGCTGCCAGGCCGCTTCGCTTCCGGCAAGGCCCGCACCGACGACGGTGATATGGTCTGTCATATAAGTCTCCTTTATAGGTTCAGGTTTGTGGGTTGAGGGTTCAGGGTTGTGGTGGCGGCTTCGCCGGTAGTATGAATAGCCTTCCCCTCAAGGGGAAGGTGCCCCGAAGGGGCGGATAGGGCACTGGCGGGATGAAAAAGGCTGGGAAAATGCGTTTCAAGCAGGCGATGTACGGCAGTACCCGAGCGCCGCTGGCACGGTCCCCCTTCCCTATGCGTAGAAGGCTAAGCGGCACGGCGCAAAAATAATAGAGCACCGCGGAGTATAAATTGAGCGATGTCCGAAAAAGGCATTCCAGTCACCAGTCACTCCTAATCCCTAATCCCTAGTCACTCATCCCTGCTTTCACACATACATCGTTTACCGGTCTGCAAGAAAGATTTCTCACTTCGCTCGAAATGACGATACGAAAGAGTCTGGTATCTCCCAGTCACCAGTCACTAGTCTCTTGCAGCTCCTACTCCCTAGTCACTTCTCCTCTTTCTTTGCTCTCGTTTTCCGCTTCGGATGGGTCGGACAGTCAGGATTTGAGCAGGAAATGACTTCTTTGCCCGTTTTATAGGTTTTCTTCGTCATGATGGCACCGCAAGTCTCACAGAACTGGTTGATCGGCTCATTCCAGAGCGCCATGTCGCACTTCGGGTAGCGGCTGCATCCGTAGAAAATGCGGCCGCGATGGCTTCTGCGCTGCACCATATGACCTTCATGGCACTTCGGACAGACGATGCCCGTGTCGATCACGATGGCTTTATTCGCGCCGCAGGAAGGACATTTCAGGTAGCGGCCATAGGGGCCCGTGCGGTAGACCATGAGCGTACCGCAGGCATCGCATTTCACATCCGATACCTCTTCCGGCCCTTCGGCAAGGCTGTACGGCTTGATGTTCTTGCAGTTCGGATAATTCGGGCAGGCGAGATATTTCCCATAGCGGCCCATTTTCACGATCATCTTCGCGCCGCATTTCTCACAGGTGACATCAGAGACTTCCTGATTCTCCTTCTTATCCTTTTCTGCTTCTACATTCGCCGACTCAAGCTCGGCCTCGAAGATTTTGTAGAAGTCTGTCATGACTTTTTTGTAGGTGGCTTTGCCTTCGGCAATCTTATCGAGCCAGTTTTCCAGATTCGCCGTGAAGTCGACATTGATGATGCCTTCGAAATATTTTTTCAAAAGCTCCGTCACTTTGAATCCGACTTCTGTCGGAACGAATTGCTTATTTTCCTTCGTCACATAGCGTCTCTTCTGGATGGTATCCAGGATCGGCGCATAGGTGGACGGACGGCCGATGCCTTTTTCTTCGAGTGTCTTGATGAGGCTCGCTTCTGTATATCTGGGCGGCGGCGCGGTGAAATGCTGCTCGCCATTGACTTTGGCATTTTTGACGATGTCGCCTTTTTTGAGCGGCGGCAGGAAATCACTTTCCTCGCTGTCTTTCTTTTTCGACGGCTGCATGATAGTAAAGCCGTCGAAGAGGACATGCACGCCCGTCGCTTTCAGCGTATAGATGCCGCACTGGAGCATCGCACTCGTACTCTGCTGGATCTGCGGTGCCATCTGGGACGCGATGAACCGATTCCAGATCAGTGTATAGAGACGGAGCTGGTCACGGGAAAGGATGCCCGAGAGCGCAGACGGCGGGAAGGAAAGGCTGGTCGGACGGATGGCTTCATGGGCATCCTGCGCTTCTTTCGACTTGCTGAAAACATTCGGCTTCGCCGGCAGGTAGTTTTCCCCATAGGTTTCGGAAATATACGGGCGCACCTGCTTGATCATTTCATCAGAAATACGGGTGGAGTCGGTACGCATGTATGTGATAAGCCCCACGTGGCCATGTCCGGGGATTTCTACGCCTTCATACAGGTTCTGCGCGAGCATCATCGTTTTCTTCGAGCTGAAATTCAGCTTGTTGACGGCATCCTGCTGCATGGTGGAGGTGGTGTAGGGCGGCTTTGTCTTGCGCTGCTTTCTGGACTTCGTGACAGCGGTGACTTCCGCCTCTTTTCCCTCGATCCCTTTGACTGCGGCATCCGTCTCCTCCCCGTTATGGAGTTCCGCATCCTTCCCATCGATCTGGGTCAGCTTCGCTTTGAAGGGTTCATTTTTCTCCGTCTTGTACAAGGCCTCGATCGTCCAGTACTCGACAGGGACAAAAGCACGGATTTCCTCTTCTCTTTCGCAGATAAGCCTAGTCGCGACCGACTGCACACGGCCCGCGGAGAGACCGCGGTAGACCTGCCGCCACAGCCATGGCGAGAGCTTGTAGCCCACCAGACGGTCGAGGACGCGGCGTGCCTGCTGGGCATCGACACGGTCAAGATCGATCGGCTCCGGATCTTGGATCGCTTCACGGATCGCCGGCGGCGTGATCTCATGGAAAGCGATACGCACCTTGTCTTCCGGATTCACATCCAGAAGTTTCGACAGATGCCAGGAGATCGCTTCGCCTTCGCGATCAGGGTCCGTTGCCAGAAGGATATCGCAGCACTGGTTCGCCGCTTTCTGCAGATCTTTGATGACATTCGCCCGATCCGTCGAATTGACGTACTCCGGCGTGAAACCATTCTCTATGTCGACCCCCATGGTACGCTTGGGGAGATCACGCAGGTGTCCCATGGACGCCATGACTTTGTAGTCCGGTCCTAAGATGCGCTCGATGGTCTTCGCCTTGGCCGGGGATTCCACCACGACCAGGTGCTTGCCTTTGGGATTCGGCTTTCTTTTAAATGCGACCTGCCGTGTGCGGCGGGTCTTCTTCTTTTCGATCGTTATCGTTCTGGTAATAGGCACTTGGATCCTCCTGGGGTAAATAAAATGGGTTCAGGGTTAGCCCGTGGGACGGGTCGCCCTTTGATGGCGGGTGAAAGCTTCGCTTGATGAGAAATTAGAAATGAGAAATGGTGGTGCGGCGCCAAAAATAATGAAGCGCCGCGGAGTTTTGATAGCGCTTCGCGCCGTCGTCATTTCGAGCGTAGCCGAGAAATCTTTATTGCAGAATGCTCATTGCCTGATATAAGACAGCGCCAGGACATCGTTTTTTCTCCCCGGCGCATACACGCTGATTCCCGCAGTGCAGTAGAGATCGAGGGCTACGCTCGGGATGACGATGCCAGAGAATCCCGGTCACCAGTCACTCCTAATCCCTAGCCACGCATCCCTGCTTTCAAACTTAGGGAAACACTGATTAAATCGTTGTCAGATTTCATTCTTGGATTTTTATACAGAGCAAGGAATCATCTGACGCGAATAGCGAGCTATGTAAGGAAAATGATGACGAAGTTATGTAAAAAATCCATATGAAATCTGATTCTGCGATTGAATCAGCGTTTCCTTTAGTCTTTCCTCGTCACGATGTATCGCCCTGAGCCGACCTCTCTGATATACCCCTTCAGCTGAAGCTGAAGCAGCAGCATAGTCAGCTTGACTACAGACAGGCCGGACTGCTGCAGGATTTCCTCTGACGTCACTTCATTTTCTGTACAGCAGAAACGATACACCAATTCTTCCTCCAATGTCAACTGTTCAAGGAAACCTTTTTCAGATTTTTTATTCTCTTCTTCCTTCCATCCATACTCGGCGAGGATGTCATCCGCCGACGTACAGCAGATGGCACCGTTTCGGATGAGCTGATTCGTCCCCTTGCAGGAAGGCAGCCAGATGCTCCCCGGGACAGAGAAGACATCGCGCCCTTCCTCCAAAGCAAAGTCAGACGTAATAAGCGAGCCGCTCCGTTCCGCCGCTTCTACGACGAGTATCCCGCGGCTCATCCCTGCGATGATGCGGTTTCTCGCAGGAAACTGGCGGCCAAGCGGCGGCGTACCGGGCGGGTACTCGGAAATCATCGTCCCGCCGCTCTCTATCACCTGATGGAAAAGATTCCGATTCTCCGGAGGATATACGCGGTCCAGACCGCACGCCAACACAACCACCGTCGGCGCTCCGCCTTCCATCGCACCCGTATGTGATGCACTGTCGATTCCTCGCGCTCCGCCGGAAACGATCGTGATCCCGGCCGCAGAGAGCTCTTTGGCGAGCTGGTGCGCCGTCTCGATCCCGTATGCCGTCGCTTTGCGCGACCCAACGATCGCCACAGCCCGCTCCCAGCAGGGCAGTGCGCCGCGATAAAAGAGTACCGCCGGCGGATTCGCCGTCTGCGCCAGAAGCGGCGGATAGTCACTATCCTCAAAGGTAGAGCAGCGGATATCCAGCTGGTAGAGCTTCTCTTCGATTTGTTCCAGACTCGTCTCATTTCTATAGGACAGAAAAGCAGCCAGCGTCTTTCCTGTCAAGATGTGTGACTTTTCGACAGCCTCCGCCGATGCTTTCCATACATCTTCCGCCGTCTCGAAATAGTCCATCAAAGCCCGCATGTGCTTCGCGCCCAGCCGCGGACAGCCCGGAAGGGCAGCAGCATAAATATCCATGGGATTCTCCTTGTCAATGGGGTTAGCCCGTGGGGCGTATCGCCCCTTGATTGGGGATAAAAGCTTCGCTTGAATGAGAAATTAGAAATGAGAAATGCGAAATGGTGGTGCGGCGCATCATATTTATATAGCGCCGCAGAATTTTGATAGCGCTTCGCACCGTCGTCATCCCGAGCGTAGTCGAGGGATCTCTCTTGCAGAACGGTCAGCGTGCTAACTGCGCTATTTCGATCACCGCTTGCTCCTAATCCCTAGCCACTAATTTCTAGGGAAACCAACAACTACCAACAACACTCTCTCACTTTCCGTTCATCATATTTCTGAAACTGATCGCCTCAGCGACATGCTCGGAGCGGATCTGATCGGAACCCGCAAGATCCGCAATCGTCCGTGCAACTTTAATGATGCGATCATAGCTTCTGGCCGAAAGGTGCAGCTTTTCGAAGACGACACGCAGCATGTCCGTCCCCTCCTGGTCGAGCAGGCAAGTCTCCTTCAGCTGGCGATGCCCCATCTGCGCGTTGTTCTGCATATGCCAGCGCGAGAGACGCTCCGCCTGCACAGCCCGCGCCTCGGCGACACGCTTTGCGATATCACAGGAAGGCTCGCCCTGAATGGTCGCGGTGAGCTCACTGTATTTCGGGCGCATGACACAGACATGCAGATCGATGCGGTCAAGAAGCGGCCCGGAGATTTTCTGCCCGTACCGGCGGATTTCTCCGTCCGTACAGGTACATTCTCGCTGCGGATCTCCAAGGTATCCGCAAGGGCAAGGGTTCATCGCCGCTATCAAAATAAAATCCGCCGGATAGGTGAAGGCTGCATTCACACGCGAAATATGTACTTCTCTGTCTTCCAGAGGCTGTCGCAGGACTTCCAGCACCGTTCTTGGAAATTCGGGCAATTCGTCTAGAAAGAGCACGCCGCGGTGGGCCAGTGTCACTTCCCCCGGTCTTGGGATACTGCCACCGCCGATGAGCCCTGCCATAGAGATCGTATGGTGCGGACTTCTAAACGGGCGCTCCCGCATGATGTCTTCTGCTTTATAGAGGCCGGCGACGCTGTAGATCTTCGTCACTTCGAGTGCTTCTTCCCGCGTCATCGGCGGAAGGATGGTCGTGATACGGCGGGCCAGCATCGTTTTCCCCGAACCTGGCGGCCCTGTCATCAGTACATTGTGCGCGCCGGCGGCTGCGATTTCCATCGCTTTCTTGGCAAGGATCTGCCCCTGTACTTCTGCGTAGTCTACATCGCTCATGACTTCACGGCGCGTCTCGTTGCGCTCTGCCGGTGCCATCTCTTGGCGGCCGCAGAGAAATTCCACCAGATCCCTGAAAGTCTTCGGTCCATAGACCGTAATGTTCTCACAAAGGAGTGCTTCGCCAATCACTTCTTCAGCCATGACGAATTTAGAAATCCCCGCTTCGCGTCCCGCAAGGACCATGGAGAGAATGCCGGGTACCGGGCGGATTTCTCCTTTGAGCGAAAGCTCTCCGATGAACATGATCCCTTCGAGCGCTTCTTTCGCGACATCGCCGCTCGCAGCCAGAAGGCCGACCGCGATCGGAAGATCCAATCCGGAGCCATCTTTCTTGAGGTCGGCCGGAGCCAGATTCACCGTCACTTTATCGACCGGGAAGTGATAGCCGGAATTCCGGATGGCAGAGTGCACGCGCTCCTTCGACTCTTTGACCGCCGTTGTCGGAAGTCCCACGATGTCAAAGGAGGGAAAATTCTTATTGATGTCGACTTCGACGCCGATCACATGGCCGTTCAGACCGAACGTGGTCGAGCCCAATACTTGTGCATACATAGGGTATCCTCCTTTGAAAAGGGAAATGATGTAGGGTTCAGGGTTAGCCCCTGGGGCGGCTCGCCCCTTGCTTACGTTTGAACGCCTCAATTGAATGAGAAATGAGAAATGCGAAATGGTGGTGCGGCGCATTTCGTCATCCTGAGCGGAGAAAAACGTCGTATGCCGGCAAATGGCTTATCTGAAACAGGAGGACTGAGTCGAAATCAAGTTAGGAGTGAGGAGTGAAGGTACGGCGCATAAAATAAGGAAGCGCCGCAAAGTATAGATAGTGGCGATGCCCGAAGGTAATTGGGTAGCGGGTTTCCCATTTGAAATTTCCAAACATTGTCTGTCAGACTGCGAATGACAAAGATTTCTCGCTCGCGCTCGAAATGACGATACGTAAGAGTCTGATGTTTCTTAGTCTTTTTGTCTCTTGATCCTTAGTCACCAGTCACTTGAGATTTCTAATCCCTAATCCCTAGCCACTCATCCACGCTTTCAAAATGCATTCCTGATATGATGAAACTTTACTGTCCCATCCGCCATCTGCATGACTTCAACGACGTCGAAACGGATGCGCCGGCCTTCGATGTGGCGGCTGCACGCGAAGGCTTTCGCTGTATAACGGACGTGCTGCTGCTTGAAGGACGTCACCGCTTCCTTTGGTTCTCCATAGCGACGGTTTGTGCGGCTCTTGACTTCGATGAAGACCAGAGTCTCTCCATCTTCCATGATGAGGTCGATTTCCCCATGTGTACGCTTGAAATTGCGCGCAAGAAAGTGGTAGCCCTTCCCTTCCAGATATTTCTCTGCCGCCGTTTCTCCTGCGCGGCCAAAACGGGTCGTCTGCATAGTATGTCTCCTTTGCCACATGGCGCTTTCCGCCGGACCGGCTCCGATCAGCGAGCCAGTTCTTCTTTCTATTCTCTATCCTCCCTGCTGTTTCGTCAATGAAAGAACGTCGGTATATGCAAACGGTATCAATAATGGCTTTCTCATGAAAAAAAGTAATAGCAGAGACAAGGGAAATACTGATTCAATCGTTGTCAGATTTTACTCTTGAATTTTTATGCATAGCGAGGAATCACCTGACACGAACAGCAAGCTATATAAGGAAGGCTATGACGAAGCTATGTATAAAAATTCTTGTGAAATCCGACTCTGCGATTGAATCAGCGTTTCCCAAGGTCTGCTATTACTTTCCTGATTTCAAAGAAGAGGCGTCCGCCATCGCAAGAAGCCGTTTCCGATCTGTCTTTCCTGTGGATGTTTTCGGGATCGATGACACGCGAAGGATACGATGCGGGATCTCCCATGGGCGGAGCTTTTCCGCAAGAAGGCGCAGAAGTGCAGCCTCCGATGCGGGCATATCGCCGGAGAGAAAGGCGATCAGCCGGTCATCCCCATTCGCCATCTTCTCTCCTATGACTTCCGCCTCCTCGACGCCGGGCAGCATCAGAAGATGGGAGAGTACCTTCTGGCGGCTCACATGATTTCCCTTGATGTGATACTGATCCTCTCTGCGGCCGAGGAAGTAGAGCATCCCCTCCTCATCGATGCGGCCCATGTCGTGACAGGTGAGAGGATGGTCAGTCCCTTCGACGGCATACGGCGTATCCACGTAGATTTCTTCATCCCTGATAGAAATCGAAATCCCCGGGAACGGCCGCCCCACCGCATTCGGATGGATCAGGATATCCTTCCCTTCGATATAGCTCACATAGCTTAGCTCGGACGCGCCATAGTAAAGGATGGTACAGCTCATCGGAAAATGCAGTGTAAGCGCATCCAAGAGCCGCTTCGTCATGAGCTGCGAGCCTGTCAGAATATGCGTGACGGACGGGGCTTCTCCTTTGCTGCGGCAAAGGGCGGAGAGCTTCGAGGGGATCATGTAGACATGCGTCACCTGCGTCCGTCCGATGTCTTTCATCCATGTCTTCGGCTGCACAGCCTCCGTCCCTGCGATCGTCCCTCCTGCATACAGGAAGGCCATCAGCATATTCAGATTCCCTGTGAAAGCCATCGAACCGGACAGATAAAGCACCGCATGCCTATCGATGTGGAAAATATCGTTCTGCACAGGGAAAAAATCCCGCCAGCTCGCCTCTTTCCGAAAGAGTACCTTGGCAAGGCCGCTCGTCCCCGAGGTCAATACGCCAAAGTCGGCGCAGGCTCGCGTCTCATTGCCTTCAAGTTGCCAGAGTTCTCCCGCCGGCTGCATCTTTAGCCCTTCAAAGCAGGTATCGGAAAGAAGTCCTCCGATCGGACGTTCTCTCAGAAGAGCGGCGATGTCCTCTTCCTTCAGGTATTCGTGGAGCAGCACCGGCACGGCCCCTGCCATCATCGCTCCAAGGAAATAGAGCACCTGCGAGGGAGGATCGGAAAAGCGAAGCCCCAGCACCTGCCCCCGCCATGGAGATAGAGACGCCGCGATAGCACAGACGCGCGAGTATGCCTCGCTATATGACAGCGCCTTCCCCCGCCACAAGAGAAAAATCTGCTCGGGGAACTTCTCAGCCCAGTGTCTTACATCATCATATAAATGCATAGCCTTTTCTTCCTGTTCATGACATGAAATCTGATACATTGGAATTTCTGAAATTGGAAAGCAGGTATGAGGGATGAGTGGCTAGGGATTAGGAGGCGCAAGTAACTGGTGACTGGTGACTAGTCACTAGTCACTAAATACCACCTTCGGGCATCGCCATTATTTATACTTCGCGGCGCTTCTATATTTTTATGCGCCGCACCACCATTTCGCATTTCTCATTTCTAATTTCTCATTCAAGCGAAGCTTTCAAACGCAATCAAAGGGCGAGCCGCCCCAGGGGCTCCCCCTGAAGTTTGAAAGCAGGGATGAGTAGCTAGGGATTAGAAACAAGCGGTGATTGAAATAGCACAATTGGTATACTGACCGTTCTGCAAGGAAGATCTCTCGGCTACGCTCGAGATGACGACGGCGCGAGGCTTTCAAACGTAGTCAAGGGACGGCACGACCCCTGAAATCGTTATACATCTCTTCCCATCTTGTTTTCTATCAGTATCGCTTCCGCGACGCCACCCGCAGCCGGTATCGCGCAGACACCATACCGCCCGTTTTTCTGCTGCAGGATCGCCATCAGATGGATCATGATCTCCGCCCCGGACGCACCATAGGGGTGTCCATAAGCCAGCGCACCTCCCCAGCGGTTCAGCCGCTCCTTCACGGACGGATGACGCTTCATGAAGTCGGCAGTGATGACAGCGAAGGCCTCATTGTACTCGAAGGTATCGATATCTTCATACGAAAGCCCTTCCCGCGATAAAAGCTGAGAGACCGCCTTGTCTGCCGTGAGAGGCGGGCAAGCCGCATCGCCGCCGGATGCGCGCACCGCTTTGATCTCCGCCATCGGACGCGCGCCGTGCGCCTTCACCCAATCATCGGAAGCGAGTGCCACAAAAGCCGCCCCATCATTCATCGTGCAGGCATTCGCCGCCGTGAGTATCCCATCCGGCACATCCGTCACATGCGGCGCTCTTGCCAGCAGGCGCTCGCTCATCCGCGCGCGGATGGCCTCATCCCTTGTACTGCCAAAGAGAGGCACGATATACGGCGCGAGCCAGCCTTCTTTCTCTACGCGGCCCGCCCGCTCGTGACTAAGAAGGGCTGCCTCGTCTGCTTCTTCTTTGGAAATCCCTGCCTTCTTCGCCGCGCGTTCCGCCCCCAGAAGCATCGCATCGTCACTCCATTCCCCCGGACGGAACTGTGCCGCCGTGAATTCAGGATTTCTCTTTCGGCTTCTTTCATCCCAGTCCTGATAGATACGGCGCGGCGTGAGCGAAGCACTCTCGGCGCCGCCTGCAAGGATGAAGTCCGCCATCCCGGCGGCGATCTTTGCCGCAGAAAGATCGATCGCTGCCAAAGCGGATGCACACTGGAGATCCACCGTCATAGCCGGGACTTCTTCCGGAAGGCCCGCCTCGAGAACCGTGAGGCGACCGATATTTCCTCCCGGCCCCACTGCATTCCCGCAAAGCACCAGATCCGGAAGCGCTGCCTTCCCGTACTTTGACCACACCCTGTGAAGAACTTCGCCGCCAAGCACCTCGGGCCGCACCGTCTTAAAGATGCCATATCGGATGCCGATATGGCTGCGCAGCCCGCCCAAAAGATACACCCGATCTCTCATTCCCTGCTTCCTTTCCGCTGCCATTCTCCGGCAAAGCACAATGTATCCGTATACCCAAGGAGCTGATCCCCCTCTTTCTTCAGATATACCATCTCTCCTGTCCTGACAGGATGATGGAAACGAAGCCGGATCGCCTTTCCCGGATACATGGCGGCCAGCGACACGAGCAGCTGAAAACCGCTCACGATCGGCTGCGATCCCTGATGGATCGCATTATGATCCCCCAAGGCATCGCTGAAGTGATGTACCTCCTCGGCGGTAAACAGCCGCCACTGCTTTCCCTCCCGTTCCTTCCGCGGACATTTTCCCGCTTGGAAAGGAAGGAGCACCATAGAAAGTTCCCCGCCTTCTATGCCTGCTGAAAAGCGGATGAGCCGCCCCTCTTTGACATGCACCCCGCAGGAAGCCTTCGGCATGCCTTCTTTCCAGGAAATCTCCGCCATCACCATCCCCTGCCATGCGTCTTTCCATACGCCGCAGAGCATGCGCATCTGTTCTTCCATAGAGCCTCCGAAAAAAGCTGTGGCATCATGGACTGTCACAGCTTTGAAATGATTTGGGCGATTAGTCACTAGTCCGCTATCGACTTTTCACCAGCGACTTGCGATACTTCGCCACCAGGAACGAAGCGAGGATGATCTTGGCCAGATCACCGGGCAGGAAGGGGAACATGCACATCACCATCGCCGGCCACAGGCCTGTACCGGTGAGAAACATGAACCAGCCGATCCCCATCACATAGCAGACTGCCGTACCTGCCAATGTCGCAACGAGCATCGACTTGAAGGAATGCCCGAGCTTTTCAGATACCAGCCCCACCACGAAAGCCATCGGCGCAAAACCAAGGATGAATCCGCCCGAAGGCCCTGCAAGGACAGAGATTCCCGCACGCATCATCGAAAAGACCGGCACACCGGCTGCCCCCAGAATGAGGTAGATCAGAAGAGCGAGAAGCCCATAGCGTTTCCCGAGAAAGCCCCCAGCCATCAGCACGCCGAAAGTCCCGAGCGTGATCGGCACGGGCTGGATCGGAATGGTCAGCTGCGAGCACACCGCGCACACCGCAGCGAAGAGAGCACACAGGACCTGCATGCGGATCGAATGATTTGTATTCATGGATATGACCTCCTAGAAATTGGCAAAGACAAGAAACCGAAGGTGTAAGGTGCAAGGTGCAAAGTTTTCCTGCCAGTCACCAGCCACCAGTCACGCCCAATCCCTGCCAACTATATTTGATGTGCTTATTATAAAGTGCGAAAAACCGTTTGTCAACTCAGCTTATTTAACAGTTGACAAACGGTTAACAGTAGAACAATACCGCACACGGATTTCCTTACGCATGTCCGTGCAGGATGAAGCGCTTGGTAAAATAATTCCAGACCATCACGATCGCGGAAGCTACGACCTTTGAAAACATATACCATATCCCCAAAAGGTCGATGCAGCACCACATGACAAGCTGATTCAGCCCCAGCCCCATGAGAGACGTCACGATAAAGAGCACCATCTGCTTCGTACTCTGATTCTCTGCATGAAAAACCACATAGACGCAGAGAATGTAATTCACAAGGAGGGAAATCGTAAAAGCGATTGGCGCAGAGACCAGCGGCGGAAAACCGCCGTACTCCGTCAATGTGAAAAGCAGGACATACTCTAAAAGGAAGCACCCGCCCCCGACAGCGAGGAAACGAAAAACTTCCCAGAAACGATCCATGGAAGGGAAAATCTTCAAAATAAGCGACTCTAAAAATGTAGGCATAATATGTTCCTTTGGGAATAGCAGTCAGGGCTGGTAACTAGTGGCTAGAGATTAGGGATTAGGGATTAGGGATTAGGAGCCTCGAGTGACTGGTGACTTAAATGCCATTTTCAGGCATCGCCCCATTTATACATCGCGGCGCTTAGATTCTTCGACTCAGTTCTCCTGTTTCAGATAAGCCATTTGCTAACATACGACGTTTTTCTCCGCTCAGGATGACGAAATGCGCCGCACCACCATTTCGCATTTCTCATTTCTAATTCATGCGAGGCTTTCATCCAAAATCAAGGGGCGACACACCCACGGGGCTACCCCTCCCCCTATTTCATGAACATCCGAATCATATTCATCTGGATTTCCAGATTTTTTCTCGCGTTTTTGACTTCGGTATCCAGCACGAGGCCGATGCCTGTGGAAATCACGGCGGCCACCATGAAGAAGCCGGAGGTCACAAGCGTCGGCATCTTTGGGACAAGGCCCGTTGCGAGGTACTCGTGAAAGACAGGAAGAAAGAGCGAGAGAGAAATGAGTGTGAGGATGAGTGCCGCCGCCAGAAAGAAATGCAACGGGCGATAATCCTTGTACAGCATGAAAATCGTTTTCAGCACCCGCGCCCCATCTCGGAAGGTATCGAGCTTGCTGACACTTCCCGCCGGACGGTCGCGATAGGATACCGGCACCTGCATGAGAAGCAAATTTTTATCCAGCGCGTGGATCGTCATTTCCGTCTCGATTTCAAACCCCTCTGACAGGATAGGAAACGTTTTCACAAACAGGGGCGAAAAAGCCCGATAGCCTGTCATGACATCACGGATTTCCTCCCGACCCCTCCCCCAGAAGAGATTGATGAAACGGCGGACGAGCACATTGCCGGAATTATGAAAAGGCCGCTTGTTCTCCTCAAAGTATGTCAACGAGAGCCTGTCACCGATCACCATGTCGGCTCTCCCCGAGAGCACGAGCTCCGCCATCTCCCGCGCCGCTTCGGCCGGGTAGGTGTCGTCCCCGTCCGTCATCACGTAGCAGTCCGCCTCAATATCACGGAACATGGAGCGGATCACATTCCCCTTCCCCTGCCGGTACTCATGGACAACGATCGCCCCCGCCTTTTTCGCGATTTCCGCCGTGCCATCGGTGGAGTTGTTGTCATAGACATAGATGTCTGCCTCGGGGAGTACGGCGCGGAAATCCGTCACCACCTTCTCGATGGTCAGGGCTTCATTCCAGCAGGGAATGAGAACAGCGATACAGGGCATAGAAACTCCTTCTTGATAAGAAATGTGAAATCAGAAACAGCAGTTGTATGATACCCGCCAGAGTCGGGGTTCAGGGTTAGCCTGTGGGGCGGGGCGCCCCTGGATTGCGGATGAAAGCTTTGCTCGAATGAAAAATTAGAAATTAGAAATGAGAAATGGTGGTGCGGCGCATAAAAATCAAAAGCGCCGCGGAGGTTTGAAACTAGCGGTTTTCTCGTATCGCAAACCTAATCCCTAGCTACTAATCCCTAGTCACTAGTCATTCGAGGCTACTCATCCCTGCTTTCAAACTTCAAAGATCCAGCAAAGGTAGCACCGACACTCCGCCTGCCATTGGTCTCTCCATTGTACACCATGGAGACAGGCCGTGCCAGCCGATTCCCAATTTGTTTAAAATTTTGAGGCAGGGAAACACGGATCCAATCGTTGTCAGATTTTACTCTTGAATTTTTATACATGGCGAGGAATAAGGGGCGCGAATAGCGAGCTATTTAAGGAAGGCTATGACGAAGTCATGTATAAAAATTCTTGTAGAATCTGACTCTGCGATTGAATCAGCGTTTCCCTAGGAAAACGCTGATCGAGATCCTTAGCCTTTGTACTCATGATTCAGGTAAACATTTCCCGATATACCACCTTTCGCTCCGCGTAGGATAATGAGCCCGCCGGGATGCGGGCTGATTCCCCCCTGAGCCCTGCCCCAAAACTTATTTGCTTTCCTCCCCCGTTCCCTGTATGATAGGAGAAAAACGAAAGAGGGAAAACCATGAGCGAAGACGTATCGGTATTACAGACCGCGGAGGAAATCCGCGCACACATTTTAGATATTTATTCTAAAAACCATTTCATGAGTGACTATTTCCATATAAAGATCACGGACATTCACTGCGGGAGTGCGACCGTCAGCCTGAAGACCGACCCTTTGAAGCACAACAACCATAGAGGACGCCTGCACGGGGGCGTACTGGTAGCTCTCGCCGACTCGGTCACAGGCGTGACCTCGGCCACCGTCGGAGCCTCTGTCGTGACGGTCGCGATGACGATGAATTTCATCCGCACCGCCCAGCCGGGAGAAACGATCCGCGTCACGAGCCGCATCACACATAATGGCCGCACCACGATCGTCATCGAGGCGGACATGTTCGACGAAGAGGACCACCTGATGGCAAATATCCTCGCGACAATGATGGTGGTGGATCATTTCTCGGAAATCCCGAGGGAATGGTGAGATAGTGACTAGTGACTGGTGACTAGGGACTAGGACGTGCCGCTCCTTGATTGTGAATGAAAGCTCTGCTCGAATGAGGAATTAGGAATGAAGGTGGCGGCTTCGCCGCGAATATATATGAGGCGATGCCTGAAGGCCGGAGGATAGAAGTCAGATGTCTAATGTCTGGCGTCTGATATCTGATGTCTCCCAGTCTCCTAGTCTAATCCCTAGCCACTCATCCCTCATCCCTGCTTTCAAACTTATTTGCGGCGCGAAAATCAAAAGCGCCGTCTTTTTTATGAAATCTTCCCATGAAAAAAAGACGTAGAATCATGCATCCTACGTCTTTTTTAATTTTAGTTGATTTGGGGAAACGCTGATTAAATCACAGAATCAGTGTTTCCTTAGATTTTCGCCAGCGCCTGTTCGAGATCCGCCAGAAGGTCATCGATATTTTCGATACCTACGGAGATGCGGACGGTGCCAGGGGTGATGCCGGCTGCCAGCTGAGCTTCCGGGGAAAGCTGCTGGTGGGTGGTGGAAGCCGGGTGAACGACGAGGGACTTGGAGTCACCGACGTTCGCAAGGTCGGAGAAGATTTCCAGATGATCGATGAATTTTCTAGCTGCATCGAAGCCGTCTTTGAGTTCGATGGAGAAGATGGAGCCGGCGCCCTTCGGCAGATATTTCAGCTGCAGCTTGTGGTACGGGGAAGATGCAAGGCCCGGATAGTTGACTTTGGCGACCTTCGGGTGCTTTTCGAGGAATTCAGCGACCTTGGTGGCATTGTAGACGTGGCGTTCTACGCGGAGAGACAGGGTTTCGAGGCCCTGGATGAAGAACCAGGAGGAGATCGGGGAAATGCATGCGCCGGTATCACGGAGAATCTTCGCACGGATACGGGTCACGAAGCCTGCGCCCGGTACGTCAGTCGCAAAGTTGATGCCGTGATAGGAAGCATCCGGAGAAGCGAAGTGCGGGTATCTTTCTGGCTGGTTCCAGTTGAACTTGCCATTTTCTACGATCGCGCCGCCTAAGGTCGTGCCGTGTCCGCCGATAAATTTCGTGGTGGAGTGAACCACGATATCCAGACCATGTTCCAGTGGACGGAAGAGGTATGGGGTCGCGAAGGTATTATCAATGATGACCGGCAGTCCATGAGCATGAGCAATGTCACGGATGGCATCGAAGTCCGGGATATTGATGGCCGGATTGCCGAGTGTTTCGATATAGACTGCCTTGGTCTTTTCTGTGATCGATGCTTCGATCTCTTCCGGATGGTCCGGATTAACGAAATGGGTGGTGATGCCGAGCTGCGGCAGGGTGTCGGTGAAGAGTTCATAGGTGCCGCCGTAGAGGGTAGAGGCGGAAACGATCTCATCCCCGGCACCGGCAATGTTCAGGATCGCATAGGTGACAGCAGCTGCCCCGGAAGCAACGGCGAGAGCCGCCGTGCCGCCTTCCAAAGCGGCCAGTCTCTTTTCGAGTACATCCTGTGTCGGATTCGTCAGGCGGCCATAGATATAACCGGCATCCTTCAGGGCGAAGCGGTCTTCTGCCTGCTGTGCGTCCTTGAATACATAGGAAGTGGTCTGGTAAATCGGAACCGCTCTGGCGCCGGTCACCGGATCCGGTACCTGGCCTGCATGCTGCTGAAGAGTTTCGAAATGATAATGTTTTACGTCTGCCATGATGAATTCCTCCTGTAAAAAAGGCTGTTGATAGCTCGCCGGAAAGCGTCTCTCTGAACTATCAATCACTATTTCTTCCTTCATAGTAAATGCTGCAATGTTTGGGAAACACGGATTCAATCGTTGTCTGATTTCATTCTTGGATTTTTATACAGAGCAAGGAATCATCTGACGCGAATAGCGAGCTATGTAAGGAAGATGATGACGAAGCTATGGATAAAAATCCATATGAAATCCGACTCTGTAATTGAATCAGCGTTTCCCCAGGGAAATGTGGCAATAAAAAAATCTCGTCCCTCTCAAAGGGACGAGATTGTCATTCGTGTTACCACCCAATTTTATGTCTAGATCGCTCCAGAACACCTTATCAGGTACGCCGGTCATTACCTTGATACCCTATCTCTGTAACGGGAGATCCCGGGCTGCTTCATCATTCAGCATGCCAGGCTCAGAGGCCATCTTCCATGGATTCGTCTGTACTCGTTTTCACCTGCCCGAGCTCTCTTTGCCAGCGTCCTTCATGTACTCTTCTCTTCACTGCCTTTATGAAGTTGAAGCTAATATACACCCTAAGCAAATTTGTGTCAAGAGTTTTTTTATTCAAAATGGCTAAAAAGGTGTGGGACTTGGGATCGGGAGCTAAGGATCCAATGAAGCCTGCAGGTTGTTAAGGGAGGATATGTTTCTCCTTGTAGCAGAAGGATGCTTCCTACGCTCTGCTGCACTTTATAGCTATGCCGTCCCGCTCCCCGCAGGAGCTTTTGCACGATGCATCCAGCATCAGCTTTCTTTGACAGCCTGAATAAACGCCGCTATTTTCTCCGGATCCTTCCCCTTCCTGTCTGTATACTCCACCCCCGACGATACGTCGACGACATCGGGATGGACGAGGGAAATCGCCTTTCCTGCATTGGCTGCCGTGAGGCCGCCCGCGAGAAACCATGGCTTCTTCCGTTTCTTTTCAGCAAGCATTTTCCAGTCAAAGGCCTTCCCGCTGCCGGGTTCTGCCGCATCAAAAAGATACGCACAAATGCGAGGGCTCTCTGCTTCTTCTCCTGCCCCGCCATTGTACGCCCGAATGATGGGAATGACCGTTTCTATAAGCACGTCTTCTCGCAGCACGCCATGCACCTGCAGGAAATCAAAACCCGCCTTATCGATGACCTTCGCCTGCGCGACAGTCGGAGATACCACGACCGCTACCTTTTGGATGCGCGGATCCGCCGCGCGCATAATGGCCTTCGCCGTTTCGAGAGAAATATTCCGTTTGCTCTTCTCGAAAAAAAGCACCATCCCCATGTACGAAACATCAGGGTAGGAAATGAAGGCGGCTTCCTTCGGATCCGTGAAGCCGCAGATTTTGATCTGGGTCATAATCCCTCCCTTGTATCTCGATCCTTCCTCGCGTAGACAATGCGTACAGGAGCAATCCCCGAAAGTCTGCGGAGTAAATGGTTTCCCGTTTTTCATTCTCTCAGAAATTCTATGTAACCTCGAGCAAATAAGTGAGACACCCATCGCTCCTAGTCACTAGTCACTAGCCACTAACCACTAACCACTTACCTCACGACGCCTGTCGTCACATTCACACGGATGGTTTCAAGCGACATGCCTGTCGTATGCTCGATTTCCCGCTGGATCCTGTCGCGCATGGTATGGATCACCGTTTTGATATCCTGCGGCGTCCCAGAGCGGACAGTGACATCCAGTGCCAGAATAAGACCATTCATCTGGCTCTCACTCTTCTGGCTGCTGACGCCTGTGATGCGGACTTTCTTCATGCCCTTCACCGCATAACGGACAAGCGAAGCGATGACGCGGTCAGAGAAGGAGAGCTTGCCATAGTAACTGAAAACAGGCCGCACCACAGAGCGTTCATTCTGCTCACTGAAACGCTTCGGCGCTTCCTTTTTCCGATTTCTGAAAAATTTCAGCGGATCGACAAGGTATCCTTTGAAGTACGGCTTCAGCTCCATCGTCGGAACGGGAATGACATGCTTTCCTTCCTTATGACGCGCTTCACTCGCCTTCATCATTTCCTCAGGACGTGCCACATCTTCGATGCGGATATACTTGCAGGGCTCAGGCAGATCCAGCGCCTTTGTGATCGTCACGACCATACGATCCGACGTTCCCAGAATCAGGATGCGGTCCGGATGAATCTTTTTGAGCGTCTTCTTCACATCTTCTCTCTGCTCTTCATCCCAGAAAATCGCGCGGCGCACCGCCTTCAAGCGGCTCTCTTCTCGCTTGGCGGATTTCCCTGCGACAATGCGGTTGTGATAGATCAGGATCCCGTCATCAATGATGCAGGAGCATTGATTCTCATAGGCGATCACCAGCGCACGGTCACTCTTTCCAGTGCCTGGCGGTCCATAAAAAGCTACGACTTCCATAGTGTTCTCCTTTTCGTTTTTCTTTAGTATAAATGCTCAGGGGAAATTTGTCATGAGGAAAATGGGAAAAGGGTTAGGGGTTCAGGGTTAGGGGTTAGCCCACGGGACGGGATGCCTCTTGATTGCGTACGAAAACTCTGTTCAAATGAGAAATTAAAATGAGAAATTAAAATGAGAAATGGTGGTGCGGTACATAAAAATCAGAAGTGCCGCGGAGCTTTGATAGCGCTTCGTGCGCAACGTCATTTCGACCGTAGCCGAGGGTCTTTATTGCAAAACGCTCATCGCCTGATGTGAGGCAGCACCAGGGCATCGTTTTCCCTCGGTGCATACACGATGATTCTCGCAGTGCAGTAAAGCCCCCTCGGCTGCGCTCGGGATGACGATGCCAGAAAATCCCAGTCACCAGCCACTCCTAATCCCTAATCCCTAGTCCCTAGTCCCCAGTCACCCCAAAACAAAAAAGAAGCCTTTCGGCTTCTTTTACTCTTCCCCTACGATCTGGACTTCGGTATGCAGGTCCACACCATAGGCTTCTTTAACCTTCTGCTGCACCTGATGGATGAGAGAGAGCATATCTTCGCAGGAGGCTCGGCCATTATTGATGAGGAAACCGGCGTGTTTCTCGCTGACCTGTGCATCGCCCACAGAAAATCCTTTGAGCCCCAGCTCTTCGAGCATCTGTCCGACAAAATGACCATCGGGACGCTTGAAGGTTGATCCGGCGCTTCGTTTTTCAAGGGGCTGCTTCGTAGCTCTTCTCTGGTTGAGATCCTTCATCAACGTTTCGATGTCCTTTTGATTCCCTGGCTTTAATGAAAGGGTGATATCGAGGATGACTTCCCCGTTCTGCATGAAGGGACTGTGGCGATAACCATAGCCCATATCCTTGATGGAGTGGACAATGATATCCCCCTTCGCATCACAGGTGGTGGCGGAAACGATAATCTTCGCCATTTCTCCGCCATACGCCCCTGCATTCATATAAGCAGCTCCGCCGATACTGCCGGGAATGCCGCTGGCAAATTCCATTCCGGAGAGACCATACTCCAGAGCTTTTCTAGCGGCAGCTGCCGTGGGTACTCCGCTCGCGACCGTCAGAAGATTCCCTTTCCTTTCCATGCGGTGCAGACGGCCTGTGAATACCACCGCCCCGCGGATGCCTTTATCTCGGACGAGTAGATTCGCCCCGCCGCCCAGCACGAAAAGCGATACTTCATGCTTGTGTGCGAGCTTTGTGATGAGGCACACTTCTTCTGTCGTTTCCGGCATCAGAAAACAATCTGCCGGCCCGCCAATGCCAAAGGTGGTATGACGCTTCATGGGTTCATTTGTCTTTATCTGATTCTCTCTTAAAATGCTAGAGAAAATGCTTGCGTAGTCGTTATTCATATCCGATTCCTTACCTTATAAATTCATATCTTATTTATTATAAGGATGAGCAGGGATGGCGTCAATGGGAAAATAGGAACCTTGAGTGACTGGTGACTAGTGTCTAGGGATTAGGGATTAGACTAAAAGACCCAGAGACTGGAGGATATCAGACATAAGATATCAGAGTTCTGACATCTCAAGCGGGCATCGCCACCATCTATACTTCGCGGCGCTTAGATCCTTCGACTCAGTTCTCCTGTTTTGAGATAAGCCATTTGCTAACATACGACGTTTTTCTCCGCTCAGGATGACGAAATGCGCCACACCACCATTTCGCATTTCTCATTTCTAATTTCTCATTCAATCGAGGATTTCAACCGCAATCAAGGGGCAGCACGTCCACGGGCCTCCCCTTTCCCCCATCAAAAAACCGCAGCCGAAGCTGCGGTTTTTGTTCAGGTTGTCAGATGACAGGTTGTCAGATGAAATGTATTATTTCTTTTCGATCAGTTTCAGATCGACAGCGATATTCTTTTCGACGTTTTCACCCTTAGCGAGTTTCAGAGCAGCATCGACGCCGATTTCACCCATCTTGTCTGGCTGCTGTGCAATGGTAGCTGCCATGGTGCCGTCTTTGACTGCTTTCACGCCGTCATCAGTGCCGTCGAAGCCAATGATGAAGATCTGCTTATTAGCAGCTTTGGCAGCGGAGATAGCGCCGAGAGCCATTTCATCATTCTGTGCGAAGATGGCTTTGACATCCGGGTTTGCCTGAAGAATATTTTCAGCAACGGTCAGGCCCTGGCTGCGATCGAAGTTTGCACTCTGTTTTGCGAGGACTTTCAGTTTCTTGTCAGCAATGTTATGGAAGCCCTGGCCGCGTTCACGGGAAGCGGATGCGCCCGGGATACCTTCGAGTTCAGCGACCGGAGTGCCTTCGCCGAGTTTGGAAACGATGTATTCTGCTGCCATTTCGCCGCCCTTGATGTTGTTGGAAGCGATGTGTACAGCGACTTCGCCCTTGTCAGAAGCACGGTCGATGGTGATAACCGGGATCTTGGCTTTATTGGCTGCAAGGACAGAGTTGGATACTGCTGCGGAGTCTACCGGATTCACGATGAGGACGCTGATGTTGCCCTGGAGCAGGTCAGCGATATCATTGGACTGTTTTGCCGGATCATTCTGTGCATCGACGATCTTGACATTCACGCCAGCCTTTTCAGCAGCTGCTTTGACGCTGTTTGCCATGGTGACGAAGAATGGGTTGTTCTGCGTGGAGACAGAGAAGCCGATGGTGACTTTCTTCGCGCCGGAAGCAGCAGAAGAGTCGGCTTTCTTATCAGAGCCGCCACAACCAGCAGCAGAGATGAGTGCTGCGCCAATGAGAGCTGTTAATGCGATTTTCTTAAACAAAATGTTTTCCTCCTTAGTTCTTCTTGCGATCCATCAGGACGGCAAGCAAAATAACTACGCCTTTGACAACCTGCTGATAGAAGCTGGACACATTCAAAATGTTCAGACCATTATTCAAGGTACCGATGATGAGAGCACCGATGAGCGTGCCGGAAATACGGCCTTTGCCGCCTGCGAGCGAAGTACCGCCCAAGACGACAGCTGCGATAGCATCCAGTTCATAGCCCATGCCGGCCGTCGGCTGCGCACTGTTCAGGCGAGCAGTCAGGATAGCGCCAGCGATAGCACAAAGGCATCCAGTCAAAGCATACGCAAAAATCTTGATTCTGTCAATCTTAATCCCGGAAATATAGGAAACTTTTTCATTCCCGCCGACCGCATAGGTCTGACGGCCGAGCGGCGTCTTCTTCAGGATGAAGAAAAGAATCAGGAAGGCGATGAGCATCACGATGGCCGGGACCGGGACTTCCATGATGAAACCCTGACCAAAGCCTGTGAAGAAAGGATCATCCGAAAGACCGGAGATCGGATTGCCATTCGTATAGACGAGCGTCGCGCCGCGATAGATGGTCATCGTGGCGAGCGTCGCGATGAAAGGAGCGACCTTTCCGTAGGAAATGATGACACCATTCACCGCGCCGAGCAGGATACCGATGAAAGCGGAGAAAAGGATCGCAAGCTCCGGATTCGTCCCTTTGGCGATCATGCTCGCCATGAGCGCAGAAGACAGCGCGAGGATCGAGCCGACGGAGAGGTCGATGCCTCCCGTCAGGATGACGAAGGTCATGCCGAAGGCGATGAGCGCATTGATGGAGATCTGACGAGCCAGATTTTTCAGGTTCGACGGATCGATGAAGCTGTCATTCAAGGCCGCGATAACGATAAAGAGGACAATGAGACCAATGAGCGGCCCCATTTCTCTCACAAGATTTTTAACTTTTTCGGAATTCATGCTTACTCTCCTCCGGTAGCCAATGTCATAATACGTGTCTGTGTCGCATCTTTATGATCGATGATGCCAGCCAGATGTCCTTCGTGGATGACCATGATACGGTCGCTCATGCCGATGACTTCCGGCAGTTCAGAAGAAACCATGATGATCGATACGCCTTGGGCGGTCAGTTCATTCATCAGGTCATAGATATCCTTTTTCGCACCGATATCGATGCCGCGGGTCGGTTCATCCAGGATGAGCAGCTTCGGATGCATGCCCACCCACTTCGCGATGACAACCTTCTGCTGGTTGCCGCCGGAAAGCGCACTCGCCGGAAGCTCTATGGTCTGCGTCTTGACGCCGAGCTTGTGCGATAATGTATCTGCGAAGCCAAATTCTTCCTTGTCATTGATGACGCCGCTCTTGGCGAGGGCATTCACGCTGGGGAGTGCGATATTTTTCTTGATCGAGAAATCCAGAATGAGCCCTTCTGTCTTGCGGTTCTCTGTGATGAAGCCGAAGCCGAGCTTGATGGCATCGAGCGGCTTTTTGATCTTGATCTCCTTGCCGGAGAGGTAGAGTTTGCCTTCCTTGTGCGAATCCACACCGAAGATCGCTCTCATGATTTCCGTGCGCCCAGCGCCCATTAGGCCAGCCACGCCGAGGATCTCCCCTTTTCTGACAGAGAAGGAGATGTGCTCGAAAACGCCAGGCTGCGAGAAATCTTCGACCTTGAATACTTCATCGCCGGGTACATTCGTGCGTGCCGGATAATACTCGCTCATCACGCGGCCGACCATATCGCCGACGATCTGGTCCATATTCGTTTCTTCGGTCGGGCGGCTGCTGATGGTCTGCCCGTCACGCATGACGGTGATGGTATCGCAATTATTGAAAACCTCTTCCATGCGATGAGAAATATAGATGATGGAGACGCCCTTCGCCTTCAGCCTTCTCATGACTTCGAAAAGACTGTCAGTCTCACGCTCCGTCAAAGCGGCCGTCGGTTCATCCATGATGACCGTCTTCGCATCGAGCATCAGGTTTCGTGTGATTTCTGTCATCTGCTGCTGTCCGACAGAGCATTCCCCTGCGATCTCATCGAGCGGCAGCGTGATGCCCATTTCCTGACACTTTTCTTCCGCCATCTGCCGCATCTTTTTGAAATCAATGAAGCCAAAAGCCGTTTTCGGCTGATTCATCAGGAAAAGATTCTCCAGAATAGACAGATTCGGCCAAATATTCAGCTCCTGATGAATGAAAGCGATCCCGTGCTCTTCCGCATCTTTATTATTGCGGAAAGTCACTTCCTTGCCATCCACCAGAATGGTGCCCGCATCCGCTTTATGGATGCCCGTCAAAATATTCATTAATGTGGATTTGCCTGCGCCATTCTCCCCCATCAGTGCGTGGACTTCGCCAGGACGGATGTGGAGATTCACCCCGCCTAAGACCTTATTTGTCCCAAAGGCTTTGCAAATCCCGATCATATTGATATCCATGTACTACCCCTCTTAGAAGATGACGCCGGACTCGAGAATGATATTCGAATACGGAGTAATTTCGCCCGTGCGGATGACGGCTTTGCAGTCTTTTTCCCACGCCTTCAGCTCTTCATGGCTATCCAGCATGACCCATTCCACCGTGTCCTGTGGGAACACTTCGTGGAGCGCTTTCCACTGCTCCGGATTTTCCGTTTCCGTCTCCGGTGCGATATAGACCTTCTGGATCTCCATGTACTTCGCCATTTCCTTCACGACTTCAATGAATTTCGGTTCACCAAGACGAAGTGCGAGATCGATCTTCGGCGTACCGGATGGCACCGGAAGACCGCAGTCTCCGACACAGATCTTATCTGTGTGACCGAGGTCTGCTAAAACCTTGGCAATACGGCTGTTCAAAATCCCTATTTTCTGCATGAGAGCATCTCCTCCACTTCTTTGCGCCATGGCATACCGCCCTGAGCACCGATTTTTCCGACAGACAGTGCCGCCGCCGCATTCGCAAAACGGATGGCTTCTTGGATGTCCATGCCTTCACAGCGCGCCGCCGCAAATGCCCCATTGAAGGTATCGCCTGCCCCCGTCGTATCGACGACCGGCACCGTGAAGCCGGCGACCTTGACGACCTTGCCCGCTTCGCCATAGACCACACCGTCTTTGCCGACAGTCATGATGACCTTGCCGGCTTCGGAAATCAGGATCTTATCCCGATCCATACCGTCAAACATCAGTGCCGCTTCATGTTCATTCGGCGTAAGATAGGTCACTTTCCTGACCCATTCCTTCGGGATATCTGTGTACGGTGCCGGATTCAGCATCACAGGAACGCCTGCCTCAAAACAGCGGTCAATGATATAGCCGATCGTATCCATCGGGATCTCATGCTGCAGCATGACGAGCGCCGAGGAAGAAATCACATCCCAGTCCTTATCGATCATCTCGCAGCTGACCTTGTCATTCGCCCCTTTGATGACGATGATACTGTTATCCCCTTCCGCCAGCGTGATATGTGCCGTGCCTGTCGTGATGCCGGAGAGCGTCTCCACATAGTCTGTCTTCACGCCGCTTCCTTCCAGCGCCTCTTTCATGAGCGTCCCGTAGGCATCATCTCCCACACAGCCGATCATGTATACGGTAGCCCCGAGGCGCGATGCCGCGACAGCCTGATTCGCCCCCTTGCCGCCAGGAGAAACGATCAGGCGGCTGCCCATCACGGTCTCGCCCGCCTGCGGTCTTCTGTCCGTCTCCACGGTAATGTCCATATTACAGCTGCCTATTACAGAAATATGACCCATAAGCCTCCATCTTCCTTTACTTTTACAAATACGCCGGAGAAACAGGATAGTCCCATGATTCCTAGCGAAACATTCGATTCAATAAAAAACTATCTACATAACGCTTTTTTCTTTCTACATAACCGTATTATTTTAGCATAAAGCCTTTAAAGAAAAAAGAGAGGGAGAAAAATTTTACAATATGTAAGAGTTTAGTGTTTAGTGTTTAGTGACTAGTGACTGGTGACTGGGAAGCGGAAAATGGCAACTGTCATTTTTCCTCATGTTTGATTCCCCGCGGCGCTTTTTATTTTCTCGCGCCGCACCACAAGTTTGAAAGTAGGAATGAGTAGCCAGGGATTAGGAGTGACTATCGACTGGTGACTAGTGACTTGTGACTGGTGACTAAAATGCCATCTTCGGCGGCATCGCCCTATTTATACTTCGCGGCGCTTCCATATTTTTATGCGCCGCACCACCACTCCTCACCCCTAACTCCTCACTCCTAACTAGGGAGCGCGAGACTTTCCTTCGCAATCAAGGAGCGCCCCCACGACAAAACCCTCTGCCCAAAAGCTGAGCAGAGGGTTTCCTCTATCAATCCATTACACGATCGGTTCACCGTGATAGAGTTCTCCATCGATATCCGGTTTCACACCATAGCCGATGGCCCATTCACATTTATACTTGAGAGCCTGTGCATGAATGTTCTTCACGCGGTCAATGGTCTTGATGACTTTCGCCGGGACGCCGACGACGAGGGAATTCGGCGGGATGACCTGATTTTCCAGCACAAGCGCGCCGGCAGCGATGATGGAGCCGCGGCCGATCTTGGCACCGGTCAAAACAGTCGCATGCATGCCGATGAGGACATGATCCTCAATGGTGCAGGCATGGATGCAGGCACTGTGCCCGATGGTGACATAGTCGCCAATGATGCAGGGATCATCATCCGCCACATGCAGGCAGACCAAATCCTGTACATTCGTACATTCACCGATGGAGATGTAGTTCACATCGCCTCTGGCTACGACACCCGGCCAGACACTCGCATACTTTCCGATCCGGACATCGCCGGAAAGGAATACCTGCGGAGCCACAAACGCATTCGGATCGATCTGCGGGATTTTTCCATTAAATTCTTCATTCGAAAGAGTATACATATGAAAGACCTCCTGTGATAAACACATAGATTATTTCCTATCTGTATTATACTACGGAAGGCAAGCCTATGGGAATTAAATTTTTCTAAAAAGGAAAAAATTCGGGGGTTAGGGTTCAGGGTTAGCCAGTGGGCGACTCGCCCCTTGATTACGTTTGAAAGGCTCGATGGAATGAGAAAGTAGAAATGAGAAATGGTGGGGCGGCGCATAAACATCAGAAGCGCCGCGGAGTATAAATAATGGCGATGCCATGAGCTGGCATTCCAGTCACTAGTCACCAGTCCCTGCTTTCACACATCCATCGTTGATCGGTCTGCAAGGAAGATTTCTCGCTTCGCTCGAAATGACGATACGGGAGTCTGATGTCTCCTAGTCTCTTAGTCTCCCAGTCACCAGTCACTTCTTCCCCAAAAACTTTGTGATGGTTTTCACGACAAGGTCCGGCGCAAGCGGCTTGGACAGGTGTTCATTCATGCCGGCTTCCCGGGTACGGATCTTATCATCCGTGAAAGTATTCGCTGTCATCGCGATGATGGGGATCTCCTTCGCATCCTTTCGGGGGAGAGTTCGGATTTCTTTGGCGGCCTCACAGCCATCCATGACCGGCATCATGACATCCATCAGGATCACATCAAAGCTACCTTCGGGCGCATTTGCAAAAGTCTCGACAGCCTCTTTCCCGTTCCATGCTTTCGTGACGACGGCGCCCTTCTCGGTCACGATGAATTCCGAGATCTCCATATTGAGCTCATTGTCTTCGACAAGAAGAGTGCGGACATCCTTGATCGATGCCTCGGCTTCATTGGTAGTTTTCTCATCTCTGCCGGCTGACTTGTCGATCAGGAAGGGGAGCTTCACCGTGAACGTCGTCCCTTCGCCCTTTTGGCTGGTGAAGGAAATGCTCCCGCCCATGGTTTCTGTGAGTTTCTTTGCGATCGGCATGCCAAGTCCCGTACCGTTGTAGGCCGTCTTGACACTTTCGTCTTCGCGAGTGAAGGGTTCAAAGATCCGTTTCTGGTACTCCTCGCTCATACCGATCCCGGTATCCTCACAAATAAACGTATAGAAAGCGCGGCCATCCTCACTCTCGTCTTCCCGGAGGCTGAGTATGATTTTCCCATGATCTTTATTGTACTTCACAGCGTTACCCATGATATTCATCAAAAGACGCTTCAGGTGACCTGCACTGCCTATGAGATTCCAGTGTGTAACTGAAAGATCCCTCTTGATGACTTCGATACCTCTTTCCTGTGCCAGCTTTTCGATAACGGTAAGTACTTCATTCAAAAGCTCCTGCAGATGGAAGGATTTCTCTTCGAGCACGACTTCACCGGACTCCAGTTTCCCCATATCAAGCACTTCATTGAAGAGCTCCAGGAGCAGTTGGGACGCTTTACTGATCTTCTCACGACATTCGACCTGCTTTTTCAAATCATCGGGATAGCGCTCTGCCACCGCCAGCATGCCAATAATGCCATTGATCGGTGTACGGATATCATGGCTCATGCGCTGGAGGAATACTGTCTTCGCGACATTGGCGGCATCTGCCCGGCGAGCCTCTTCCTGAAGGCTCTTGCGGTATGTCTCTTCCCTCTCCTTCTCTTCTTTCTGGTGCAGCATCTGTTCCCGGTAGCGATACATAAAGAATCCTGATAAAGTAAGAAGATACAAAGCGAAAGCGATGCCCAGATTCTTCGGGAGTGCGGCAAATACTTTTGTATCCGGCATGTATACATAGATGTAGTAGTCGCGCTGGCGAAGCATGATGCCATAGGCATATTCTTCACTGATATTCACGAGATGCCGACTGCCCGCATTTTCTTTCAAGGCCTGCACCACGGGGAGATACTTCGCCTTTTCTCCGATCAGCGCTTTATCATTCGAAGCGATGACCTGTCCGTCATCCGCGACAAGGATGGTGCCATCCGTCAGGGGATTGTACCCGGCCAGCAGACTATGGATCATGAGTGTGTAAGTTCTGGCATACTCGGCGGGTGTGAGTGATACGCGACGATGATACCAGGCTTGTCCAGACGTCCTGAGGCAGCCATATCGACATAGGCCCCATCGGGGAGGCGAAGACGCTGCGAATAGATTTTCTCCGGATAACGGGCGCAATCTTTCACGACATCTCTGGAGAGGATGCCTGCAAGCGCCTCTTCTGCAAACGGCACCTTGGTGACAGACTCCTTTGTCTCTCCTTTTTCGTCAAGGAGCAGGATACCGGAAAGCCACAGCCCACGGATATTCTGCTGCAGCAGCGCCTCCTCCGTACTGCGTCCTGTCTCTTTCTCCGCCTTGAGGCTTGTCCCTACCTAACGCACGCTTTCGATGAGCCGCAAAAGCGACTGGGACTCCAATGCTTCATTGTAGTGTGTGACACTTGAGCTCTGTACCTTCACATATTCTGCTGTTTCATAGAGGCGCGCTTCCGCCTCCTTCTTCTCTTGATCGAGGAAATAGAGCGAAGCACCGAGCATGACCAGCAGCCCGCCAAGAATCCCGACCGACCAGAAACGGATTCCTTTTTGGATGGACGCTTTATCAGTAAGCAAGCTTCTCCACCTCCAGATACTGTTTCGGATTTTCTAAATACTTTCCGATGATCTTCTCAGAAGTCCCATCCTGCCTCATCTCGCGAAGGGTCTTATCAAGCTCCTGGCAAAGGCCGCGGCGGTCCTTCTTATCGAAAGCCACGCCGATCCCGACCGTCATGAGCGGCTCAGGAAGAATACGATACTTCATATCATAGTCCTTCATATACTGAAGGATGGATGTCTCATGCGCTCCGACGGCATCCGCATAGCCTTTGCCGAGGAGAGTGTAAATCAGTGCGCGATCCCCCATGCTGAGAAGATTCTCCAGCTTAGGGATGCGCGAATCATTCCTTCGAAGGAAGATGCCTTCCGGCTTCGTGGTCGACTGCACCGCCAGCGTCTTCCCTGCAAGATCCTGCAGATGGTAAATATTGCTCTCGGGATTCACTGCGACCACCTGACGGCTCACCATGTACGAACCCGCCCACTGGTAGTCATCCAGACGTCCTTCCATGGAAAAGCAGCCCATGACGCAGTCCAGATCTCCATTCTTCAAAAGGTCTTTCTTTTTCTCCCAGTCGATGTTATGCACTTCGACGCGGTACCCCATACGCCCGAAAGCCTCTGTCGCCAGATCCACATCGATTCCCGTCAGCACGCCATCCTCATTGAAATAATTGAACGGCGGATAACGGTCGCTTCCCAGCTTGATCACCGGGCGCTCATCCTTCTGCGGCGCGCCCTGAGGCATGCCGCAGCCTGTCAGAAAGAGGCCTGTGAGGCCAATTCCCAGAAGAATTCCTATGATTTTCTTAATAAGCATACTCATTTCCACTAAAGAAAAATAAGCGTATAAAGAAATATATGCGTAATTGTCGTAATTCTAACAAAAGCAGCCCTATAAAGCAAGGAGAATACGGAGAAATAGATTTTTCATAGAATTTGATCGACCATAAAGAACATCAGCTGCGACAGATGCATGAAAGCGGCGCATCCTATAAGAAAATGCCGACAAGTACAGATGAAAGCACGAATTCTGCGATCAAGTCAGCGTTGCTTGCGGAAATTAAGGAAACGCTGATTAAATCTGACAACGATTGAATCAGTGTTTCCTAAAAAAAATGGTTCGCGTTTGCGAACCATTTTGACAATTTTCTTATTTTCCCAGCTCTCCTTTCCGGACACGCCCGAGGTAGACCTTGACCCCCAGAGAGAGCTGGATCAGACCGGCGATGGCGTAGACTTCCCAGATGCCTGCCATCATGGAAATCGCAGAAGAGACGAGCGGCCCCACCATATTGCCAAACTGCTGCGCCGTATTGAAAAGGCCGAAGACGCGGCCGCGGAAATCATCCGGCGTGTACATGACCATCGCCGCATTGAGCGAAGGATTTACACCGATCACAAAGCACCCGACAAGAAACTGGCAAAGACCGAAGCCCACGACGGTATCAGGTACAGACTGCGACATCGTGAGGCAGCCCGCAGCAAGCAGCGTGAGGCAGATGGCGAAGTAATATCCCTTACGCTGGCCGAATTTCCCCCACAGCGTCGTCGTGAGCGCTCCTGCGATGCCGCCGCTGCTCATGATGAAGCCGGAAATGAGTTCCACATTTCCCATGCCATCCAAAAGCTCGGAAACGTAAAGCGCTGTCACCGGCTGGATCATGAGGATCGTCGTCTGCAGACCGAAAGCGATGAAGAGAATTTCCCGAAGGTGTCCGTTATGGAAGGCATACGAGAGGTCTTCGCCGATGGTGGTATCCTTCGATTCCACCTTTTTCACCGTTCCCATCTTCGGCTCTTTGATATAGAGGATGACGAGCACGGCGACGAACCAGAGGAACGCCGCGGAAATAAAGAAGGTATTCCGTATACCGATGAGATGTGCCAGCGTGCCTCCCACAAGAGGCCCTGCGATGCCGCCCACGATGAGTGCTGTCTGCCCCATTCCGAGCGTGGCTCCCAGATTCTTCGGGTCCGCACTGACGGAGATGATCGCCATCGACGCTGCGACGAAGCCATTCGAGAATCCCATAAAGGCACGAGCCGCTGTCATCTGCCAGGCATTCTGGGACAGCCCGCAGAAGAGATAGGAAAAACCGAGAAGCACCCCCGCACGGATCGCCATCTGTTTCTTGCCCCGCGTATCCGCCATCTTCCCCCAGACGGGCCCCATGATGCCCGCCACCAGAAAGCAGCTCGAGAATACGATGCCCGTCCAAAGTGCGATACTCTCTTCCGGTACCCCGATCTCCAAAAGATAGAGAGGCAGGAAAGGAATGACCATCGTGTAGCCGATAGATACAAGGAACATGCTTGCGATAAGGATCAGGATATTCTGTCTGTACTTCGTGGATCGTCAGCTTCTTTCAGAAAATAGGGTTAGGTGATCCCATAGATTACGTTTGAAAACCTTGCTTGAATGAGAAATTAGAAATGAGAAATGCTGGTGCGTCGCATACACGCTGATTCCCGCAGTACAGTAAAGATCAAGGGCTGCGCTCGGGATGACGATGCCGGCGAATCCCAGTCACTAGTCACTCCTAATCCCCAATCCCTAATCCCTAGCTACTCACCCCCGCTTCCAAACTTCAAGGTTCAAGGGAGGCGGCGCATAAACATATAGAAGCGCTGCGGAGTATGAACAGGACGATGCCCGAAGGTCTGCAAAAACAGACTTCTCGTTTGAGCATTTCCTGACATCGTCCGTTTGACCGCAAATGACAAAGATTTCTCGCTTGCGCTCGAAATGACGATACGAGAGAGTGACCAGTCACCAGTCACTAGTCACCAGTCACTTATCCCCCAGCCACTTCAGCGCATCATCGAGCATATTGGTCGTGACGAAGTGCCCGAGGCGGGGATAGGTGATGCGCGTCACATCGCCGCCATCTGCCTTCAAAGATTCAAAGAAATGCGCCTGCGCGCGCGGGTCGACGGATATATCATTTTCCCCATTCGTCAAAAAGATGGGAATCGATTTCATTTCTTTGATATGAGACATCGGCTGCTCATGTTGTAGCGTTTCATAGAGCGGCCAGTTTCTGCCAGCGTCGATCCCGAAACGCGCCTGCATGAAGAGATGCGAGAGAAGCCAGTCGCCCGAACCATTGAAGGAAATCACCGATTTCACCAGATGCGGATAGCGGGCTGCGATCCCGAGGACAGACATGCCGCCCATGGAGTGCCCCGCGATGATCGGCGTGCCATATCCTTTTTCGCGCACGAACGCATGGAGCTTTTCATATTCTCTCACATTCTGCCGGATCGTTTCCCAGAAAATGTTGTAATCCTCGACCTGATAATAGTCTGCCAGTGCATCGCGCTCCCCATGATGAATGGCATCCGGGATAAAGACGGTATAGCCATGAAGTGCAAAGACAGCCGCTTTCGTGGTCTGGTATTCTCCGCGGCTGCTCCAGCCATGGTACAGGAGGAGCGCCTTTCCCTCATCTCGGATCGGGTTCACGATGCGGACGGGAATATCCCCCACGTAACTTTTCTCGATATGGAGCTGTAGCATATTTGCCCTCCTTTGGTATGTAATAAGGTGCAACGGGGAAGGTGGGCTCTACGAGGAAGGTGGTATTTAGTCACCAGTCACTCCTAATCCCCAATCCCAAGCTACTCATCCCTGCTTTCAGACTTTAGCTCCGGATGCAGACGATCCGTCCACTTCCAGCGATTGTGCAGCCAGAACCATTCCTCCGGATACTGACGAATCCACGCTTCCAGGCGCTCATTGATCTTATCCGTGATATTCTGGATGGCTTCTTTCTTGGAGAGCCCTTCCTCCGGCGTGATCGGATCGCCGATGATGATTTCAAAGCGGAAAGGCCCCGTCTGGTGGATCAGCGCTGTCATGACCGGCAGCTTACAGAGCATGGAAAAATGCGCCGGCCCTGTCGCAGTCAATGTTTTCTCCCCGAAGAAATCAGACAGGATCCCCGTGTCCCCGGGGTCCTGATCGCACAGAAGTCCCACGAAGTATCCTTCCTTCAGACGACGGAGCATATCACGGACGCCGGTCTTGTACTCGACGGTCTGCCCCGGCATCGAGCGATATTCGCAGAGGAAACGGTCGAATTCCTCATTGTTCTGCTTCATCGCGACAGAAAGCAGCGGATAACCGTAGAGCGCAAGCGCTGCCCCTTCGACTTCCCAGTTGCCGCAGTGCGTCGCCGCCAGGATGCAGCCTTTCCCTTCCGCCTTGATCGCATCCAGCTTTTCCTTCCCTCGAATGGTCACATATTCGGAAATATTCTCCTTCGTGAGCAACGGGAAGCGGAACATCGAGACCCCCAGCGGCCCGAAACGGACAGCCGAAGCCTTTGCGATGCGCTCGGCTTCCTTCTTATCCTTGGCAAGACCGGTGCGGAGAAGATTCGCGACTGCAAGCCGCTTTCTTCTTGCCGGTACCAGCAGCCAGAAAAATTTTCCCAGCGCATCCCCCGCTTTCACGGCATTTTCTTCTGAAAGCCCGCAGCAGAAAGCGCCGAGCGTCTTGAGTAATCTATAGGTACCTTTCATAGGGATACCCCTTTCATGAATAATCAGTGAAACATCTTGCCTGCATCATCGATGGCTGGACTATGCCATGGATCCCGTGTGCAAGACTGCGATAGTGGCTGCGCTATATAAAAATATCCGGCGCCGCCGCCGATGATCGGTGAACCATCCCCCATTGCCTGAAAACAGGCCGTTCATGCTGAGCAGATCCAGCGGGGCGGGCAGCCTAAAAAGCGCCCGAGCGATCGATTTCTATCCATTTTACCATATTTGTGAACAAAATGCTTTTATTGTTGGAAAGGGAGAGCCTCTCCCCATGCACCTATCTCTGCGAAGCATTTCTTAAGCCTGCACGTGATTTGCCATTTCCCGCAAAGGCAATGCTATTAACTTAAGCGGCAGAACGTTCTTGGCTCCCCATCGGGGGAGCTGCCCGAAGGGCTGAGGGGGCAGCACTACGGTATATCCAACATTGTTCGATGGCCGCTGGCATGCCCCTATTGCCTTCGGCACTTCCCCCGAAGGGGGAAGCAAGTCATTACGGTGCTAACAATTTCCTTAACTTAATAGCATTTCCCGCGAAGGGAACCTTCCAACATACAGGCCATAAAAAAAGACTGGCTTTCGCCAGTCTTTTTCGTCCAAAAGCATCCGATTACTTAGAGTACAGTTCGACGATGTTGGTTTCGTTGACTTCGTCCTTGTATGGGAGTTCGTCTCTCTGCGGGAAACGAACCAGGGTAGCGGTCCAGTTGTCGAAAGATTTTTCGATGTATGGAAGATCGAAAGTCTTAGCTTCCTGGAAGGACTGTTTGAACATTTCGTTGGATCTGTAAGCTTCACGCAGGGAAACAACCTGGCCAGCGCGCAGCGGGTAGGACGGAATGTCTACTCTCTTGCCATCGACATTGATGAGGCCATGGGTAACCATCTGACGAGCCTGACGGATGGAACGTGCAAAGCCAGCACGATATACGACGTTATCGAGTCTGGTTTCCAGCAGGAACAGCAGGTTTTCGCCTACGACGCCGGACATTCTCTTTGCTTTATCATAATAGCGGTAGAACTGCTTTTCAAGCAGGTTGTACATTGCTTTTACTTTCTGTTTTTCTGCGAGCTGGATGCCGTATTCAGACATTTTCTTCTGACGAGCTTCCGCTGGCTGCCGTTTTAACGCTTTCGGATGGCCGTAAACATTTACGCCGAAACGTCTGCTGGTCTTAAAACGGAGATTTCTGTTTGTTGCCATTGTGTGAGTCACCTCTCTGTAAAATACCGCTATCCGAATTGAATAGCTTATTTATTATAAAGGGTAATTCGGGCCGTGTCAAATAGAAAATGGTAAATAGGTTCAGGATCAGGGGTAGTCCATGGGGCGTGCCGCCCTTTGATTACGTTTGAAAGCCTCGATTGAATGAGAAATTAGAAATGAGAAATGCGAAATGGTGGTACGACGCATAAAAATATGAAAGCGCCGCGAAGTATAAATAATGGCGATGCCATGAGCTGGCATTCCGGTCACGAGTCACTTGAGACCCCTAATCCCTAGCTACTAATTTAAGTTTGTCGAACATGACTCGTTTGACCGCGAATGACAAAGATTTCTCGCTTCGCTCGAAATGACGATACAGGAGTCTGATGTCTTCTAGTCTTCTAGTCTTCTAATCGCCTAATCACCAGTCACTCCTTCTTCCCCACAATCTTATGCAGCAGAGAGACCACCGTCAGCACCGCAGTGAGCCCGATGATCGTCATCGACCAAGCGACGCCGACCTGCAGATAGCCTTTCAAGGAAAACTCCCACGGAAAATACATGACGGTCAGAATCGCCGTCGCTATGCATCCGATCGCAAGGAGCGTACTGTGTGCGCGATAGGTAAAAAGATAGATGATGCCGGCCATATAGCCCCAGAAACCGCCACCGATCATCAGATTGTGATAATAAAAAACGAGCGACAGTGCCGAGCACATGATCGCATATTTCATACCTTTCATGCATACACTCCTTGAAAAAAATGACTTAAGGAAACACGAATACAGGTTCAGGGTTCAGGATTAACCCATAGGGCGTGTTGTCCCTTGATGGTGGATAAAACTTTGCTCGAATGAGGAATGAAGGTGGAGGCTTCGCCGCGAATATATGGGGCTTCGTTCCAAGCGTATCGTCATTTCGAGCGAAGCCGAGAAATGACGATGTGAGAGAGTCACTAGCCACCAGTCACTAGTCACTTCTCCCCCACAATTTTCAGAAAATCCTTATCCGCTCTCAACCATTCGAAATGGTCCTGCCGCATGGCCTCGGGGCGGACATGCTCGGGGTCAAGCACCATCGCCTTTTCAAGATAAGAGAGTGCATTTGCCTTATCCATTTTATCCGCATAGTTCGTCGCGATCCCGTAGAGAGACCATGTATTCTTCGGATCGGCTGCAAGCACTTTTTGGAAGTAGGAAATCGATTCGTCATAATGCTTGGCAAGCTTCTGCGCCATCGCCATATCGTAAAAAGCCTGCGTGTAATTGGGATTGATTTTGAGTGCCTTCAAAACCTGTCCGATCCCCTGCTCCGGCGAGACATCGAGTGCCAGTATGAGCCCCTTCAGGGAAAGGGCTTTGTAATTTTCCCGATCGATTTCCAGAGCCTTGTCACAAGTGAGAAGCGCCTCCCGATTCTGCCCTTTGGCGTAGAGCGCAGAGGCTTCCTGAAAGATGGTTTCCGAAGCAGGCACGATCTCATGGACCTTTTTAACTGCGGTCGTCTCCGAAGAGGCCGAAGAAGCAGAAGAAGATGCAGGCCCTTTCATTTCTCCTCCGCAGCCGGCAAGGCCGACTATCAAAAGTGAGGAAAGAAGGAGTGCGTAAATTTTCAAAATGATCCCTCCTTTGTGATGGGAAATCCTGTCATCTCATTGTATAATCATTATAGCAGAAACGGGAAAGTGTTTCATGAAATTGCCCATGCAATGGCTGCTCATTGATGTCTCATTCTATTTGGGGACAATTTATCCAAGGAGGTCTTCTTATGAATCCATATGCATTTATCACAGGTGCCACGAGCGGCATCGGCCTTGCCACTGCCAAAGCACTGGCTGCCTCTCACTACGACTTGGTACTCGCTGCCAGAAATACAGAAAAACTCGCTCGCGTGAAAGCAGACATCGAGAAGGAAAGCGGCGTGAAGGTCACAACCTACGCACTGGATGTGCAGGATCGCGCTGCCATTTTGGATGTCACCTCTGAAGTGCTGGATACCTTCGGCGCGCCGGATGTGCTCGTGAATGACGCAGGCCTTGCTAGAGGCCTTGAGCCCTATCAGGACACGGATCCGGAAGACACGATGGAAATGATCGATACGAATATCAAAGGTCTCTTCCTCGTCACGCGTGCCTTCCTCCCTGCGATGGTGAAACGGAATCAAGGCCACGTCGTAAACCTCGGCTCCACGGCTGGCCTGTACGCCTATGCCGGTGCCGCAGTCTACTGCGCGACAAAGGCCGCTGTCAAAACCTTCAGCGATGGTCTTCGCATCGATGTCATGGCAAGTGATGTAAAAATCACCACCATCCAGCCGGGCCTTGTGGAGACACCATTCAGCGAAGTCCGCTTCCACGGCGATACGAAACGTGCCGCTTCTGTCTATGCAGGGATCGATGCGCTGCAGGCAGAGGATATCGCCGATGTCATCGCCTTCGTTGTCAGCCGTCCGAAACGTGTCCAGATCAGCGATGTCGTCATCATGGCTGCCCAACAGGGGACCGGATTCCTTGTAAGCAAGAAACAGTAGACAGTGACTGTGGACTGGTGGCTGGGGATTAGGGATTAGATTTCTGACTTCTGATTTCACTAAAAAAGGGGCTGTGAAATAACGATCTTCTCATTTTCGCGTTCAATCTGCCGCGGGGGACTTGCAGCTCTCATAGGAGTGACCGGGAAACCTTATCCCAGCTGTCTTTTATGCCATAGTCACCCTATCCGCCCCTGCGGGGCACCTTCCCCTAGAGGGGAAGGC
>ERZ1673722.510-NODE-510-length-50214-cov-13.121354_pt1 | contig 50214 bp, 35 predicted proteins | sample MGYA00580222_ERZ1673722 | MGnify/ENA primary metagenome ERZ1673722 (study PRJEB41218, sample SAMN15661750) | gut metagenome | host: Homo sapiens | place: Canada: London | collected 2015-08-20/2019-03-30 | study: EMG produced TPA metagenomics assembly of... | reverse complement strand
AAAATGCTTCCAATTGTTAATTCACTTGCTGACTTTGGTAACTACTATAAATCAACGATTGAACAGAATTAAGGACGTTAGTATTTGAAAAACTCGAACAATTCAAGTTTGTCCACTTGCCCTTTGAGAGAGGAGAAATCCCTTTCTCAAAGGGCTTTTTCTATTTATACGGATATTCGCAAACTACAAGATAAAACCAAAACTTCATGGATGACTACCATTTGCACGTCGGGAATTGCTGCTATCCTATATGTGAGTTTGCTGAAAAATGCAAATTTATAAAGGTAAAACAGTGTGAAAAGCTCCTGCGGCTTTGGCTGCGGGATCTTTTCGTTTCCGGGTTTGTCACGGACAGGGCGGGAAAGCGGGTTCAAACGCGGCATACCTTTTCGTTATAATAGAACCAAAGAATAATTCTGTAGAGCAAAAGGGGGACGCGTATGAAAAATGGGAAACGGGCGGTAAGCTTTATTTTGGCGGTGGTGCTGTTGTGCACATCGTTTGCAGGATGCGGCATGGTGCAGCAGGACAAGGCGTATTTGGAGCAGGTGGCGGCGGCCGTGACGGAGACGCAGAACATTTTAAAGGACGTAGAAGCTGCGGCGGACGAGCTTTCCGGGCAGAGCAGCATTGTGTATGAGAATTCTGTGAATGCAGAGGGCTTTGACGTGCTGGACGAGTATTATACTTTGTGCACGGAGAAACTAAACGCGCTTAACGACGCGGTGGGCGCGGTGCGGCAGCAGATGCAGAGCCTCGAGCGCTGCGACGCGCCGAAGACCGAAAAAGGCAAGGCTGTGGAAGCGGAGCAGAAGGCTTACTTTGAGGACGCACTTGAGGTGATCGGCGGCATTCAGGAGGCGCTGACATTTTACACGGCGCAGTATGACGCTTTGCAGCCGCTTGTAACGGCTACGGTCGGCGACCGCAGCGACGAGCAGGCGTACCTCATTTCCGTTTACGAGGCGGCGGGCAATGTGAAAACGGCGCTCAGTACGTTGGACACGCCGGAGTGGCTCAATGATCTGTGGCCGAAATACGTTGCAAACCTTGATGTGATGACGAAATACATGGAATCGCGCTCGTGGGGCCTTGCATGGTCGGACGTTTTGAGACTGTATTCCGCAAACCAGCTTATCTCGCGCGTGGGCATTACTTCCGGGCGGCACGAGGAGACGATGTTCGATTTATACAGCCGCGAATATAACCACGCCGCGTTTTTGCTCGATGAGAACCTCGACGCGTATGCGGATGAGATTCTGGCGGCCTGCAAGGGCGGCAAAGATGTTGGCGCGTATGACGCGCAGGCGCCGATCGTGTTCTCGGACTACTCGACCGTGGAGGAGATTTTTCCGAATTTGTACCCCTCGATGGACTCGGCGATCAACCTGCTTTTATATACGGACAAGGGCTACACCGACGTGATGGTGACGGCGGAAATTGCGGGCTTTACGCAGAAATATGAGCAGAAAGTGACACTGACGCCGGAGATGACGTATTTGATGATCAAGCCGCCGGTGCTCACCGATATGCCCGACCTTTCAACGACGAAGGACACGCAGATGACGCTGCGTGTGGAAAACACGATCACGGGCGAGGCGATTATTCAGGAGACGAAGAACATTGAGCTGCACAGCGTATACGATTATAAAAATTACAGCGATGAATTCGGCATCATCCAGAACGACAACATCTTGGCGTGGATGACGCCGGAAACGGACGGCATTTTGCAGGTGCGCCGTAATGCGGTATCGTGGCTGGAGCAAAGCTTCGGCACGGAATACGGTATGCTGCCGGGGTATCAGCCGGCGTACGGATTTACGTCCGACCAAGGCGCGTACATCACGTATTATCAGGTGGCGGCGATACAGAGCGCCATCAGCAGCATGGGCGTACGCTACAACATGGGGCCGTATTCGTTCAGTGCGAGCCAGCGCGTTTTGATGCCCGACGCAGTTTTAGAGAACGGCTCCGGAATTTGCATCGAAACGGCGGTTTTAATGGCGAGCGTGCTGGAATCCGCAAGCATGCACGCGATGATTGTGTTCACGCCGGGACACGCGCAGACAGCGGTGGAAACGTGGAGCGGCTCCGGGCAATACTTCCTTATTGAGACGACGATGCTGCCGTTTACGGCGACGCAGGACGCGCTGCAGTCGCTCATTCAGCCACTGAGCGCGGAGGAATGGGCGAACTACTTGTATAACAAGGAGCAGGAGGCGCAGCAATCCGGCGGCATGGTGTATGTGGTGGATTGCGATTTGGCGCCGGTGCTGAACATTCAGGGATTAAACTACTGAGGAGACAAACATGACACGAACGAAACGAATGACGGCGGCTGTGCTGACGCTTGTATTGCTTTTGAATTTTGCGGGCTGCGGCGCGAAAAACGCGCTGTTTGACCAAGTGAGCGGCGCGGGAAAATTTGCGGCGAAAAGCCTGACGATTTACGAAGAAAAAGAAAGCTTTGCGGCGGAACCGAAAACGGTGCGGGACGCAAAGCAAGCGGAAGAAATTTTTGGCGCGTTGAAAGATGTGACGCTCGGCGAAGTTGTAAAGACGGACGACAAATACACGCGGTATATTTTTACATTTGCGGACGCAAGCGGCAGCAAAATGAGCTTTACGCTGCGTGAGGACGGGTGTGTTGTATTAGGCAGCAAGACATATGATGCACTCGGCACGGACACGGTGTTTGAGACAGCGGGGATAGACCCGGACGAGGAGACGGCGGAATCAAAAACGGAAGCGTCCTCCGAAGCTTCAAATGCGCAGACGGAGCCTGAAGTGACGCCCGAGCCGGAAGTGACCGTGACCCCGGAGCCGACGGCGGAACCGACACCTGAAGCGACGTACACGTTGGTTGATTACGACGGCGGGGTGTTCACGATGCAGCTGCCGCAGGGGTGGCAGATTATGACCGGCGGCGAATACGCGGGCTATTCCATCCGCGCGTGGGACCCGAATGACCCGGATGTGCAGATCTTCTATTGCGGTGAGCTTGGCCCGTATTTTAAGAGTGCGGAAGCGAAGGCGCAGTATCAATCGATGAGCACGAGCAATGACCCGCTGACATATTTGCCGGTGCTGGAGGACCCGACGCTTGCGGGGTGCTTAAACGCGATGGACGATTACCAAGACGCTTACGACGGCATCATGCCCCAGAGCTTTGCATTTGCAAAAATTCAAAACATGACAGTTTTGAGCGAAACGCCCATTACGACGCCGCTTGCAAGCTATGCGGTTTCGGAAGCTTCGATCTTAGCGAGCCTTACATCGGAAACAGGGGCGGCCTGCACGGGTATGTTTGAGGGCAGCATTTTAGACGCGGGCGGCTATGAAATCAACGGTGTGGACGTGACGCCTTCACGCAGTGCCTCGAACATTTTCGGCATCATTGCGCCGGAGGGAAAATTTGAGACGGTGGCGCCGATCTTGATACAGTCTTTGACGAGCTTTACATTTACGGACGAGTACATCCAGGAAGCGATACGGCAAGGAAACATGCAGGCGGAAAACGCGGCCGAGGTTTCGCGCCGGAATAACGAAATGATGGAGCGTGTTGTGAATGATTTTTGCGAATATATTCGGCAATAAACGGCGATTAGCGCCGCGAACGTTGCAAAACGTTTAACCACGTTGACGCGGGTGGCGGTTAATCCTCAACGTAAGGCAAGATCATGTTTTGGAAGGCGCTGAGCATTTTACTGTGGCGAATGACGAAATGGATGGCGGGGGCTTTGCTTTTGGACAGCATGACCCACTCGTTTTCGTGGATTTGAATTTGGATATTGCGGAACGCGGGTTTCTCCGCAAAACGGACGGTGTAGTTTAGGTGCTGTTCAGCGAATATTTTGGTGGCTTTAAGGTGCGCTGTGTATTCTTCATAGGTGTACGTGACGGTGTTTTCGATGAATGCGTTTGAAAGCGAGAGCGTGAGGGGGCTTGCCCGGAACGCTTCTTCGCTTACATGCGGGAGCTCGTCGATGACGGTGTTTGCAGTGAGAATTTGCTCGATATTTTCCGTTTGCTGTTTGCGTGTGGCGTTGATGCTTTCTGCGTCTGCTGCCGACATGCCGCTGCGCTTTAGAATGCGTCCGAGCAGATCTTCCGGCATGGTATAAAGCGGCGGAGCGGAGAGAATGTTTTGCCGTGCGCCGACGGTGGCTGCGTCGTTTTTGAGGAATGCGAGGAACAGATCGTCCTGTGGGGCTTTATAAATTTCCATTAAGGGCTGCGCTTTTTGCAGCAGGTGGTCTGCGATGCGGCGGCTGTGCTGCACCTCTTCACGGTTATTCGTGAAATGGTAATGGCCGTCTTCGTGAAAGCCGTTTATGCACTCGCCGGTGAGCGCGGCGGCGCCGGAGACGTAATGAAAGTGGCAGTAGACGGTGTTCTGCACGCCTTTTAAGTAGTACGGCGAGACCTGCCCCGTCATGTAAATGGGAATCCAGCTCTCTAACCCGAGCATCATTTCTTCAAACGGGCGGTCTATGTTGTGGATTATATCGAGATGCAGTCCTTTTCGGAGCGCGACGGCGATGCCGAACATCCATTTTTTACCGAAGTCGAGATCTTCCGCCATATCGGCCATGGGCATATCGCTGCACATGAAAACGGGGGCGGCGGATTTGGAAAGCGCGGTCGCCTTGAAAAAATCGAGCTCGCCCTGCTTCATTTCCTCTATGCCGTAGTAATTGCGCGAGGCAGGGAGTCGGAACGGGAGCGACGGCACCTTAATCTCCCCAAAATGAATGGCTTCGATATATTCATTGAGGTCGAAGGTATCGAGATGCGCGAGAAATTTGGAGACGGACTCAGCATCGCGCTGCTTTGCGGTGCACAGCCACTCCATGAGGAGCGCAGTGTATTGCTCGGGCTTTGTAGGTTGCTCTGCGGGTGTACCGACGAGCGCGCAGAGGGCTTCTTTTTGGTCGTTTTTCAGGCACCGCCTTGTGACATAGCGGCAGACCTGCGTGATGAATTCCTCTGTGTTTGCGGGTTTTCTCTGTCCGGAGCAGACGCGGGAGAGGTAGGATGCGTCGAAATTCATGGCGCGGGAAAGCTCTGCGTAGCTGATGCCGAATGCGGTGAGCAGGTTTTTGAGGTTTTGAACGGCGCTGTCAAAATCGGATTTTTCGGTGTGCAGGGAAGCGCGGAGGGCGCAGAGAACTTCGCCCTCCGAGAAGCCGGGAGAATAATCGCTTTCGGCGGCGATGGCGCAGATGCCCTGTGCGAGCCGCAGAAGCTGTTCGCTGTCCCTGCCGGGTTCGCGCTCGCCGGAGCGGTAGCGGCTGATGGCGGCATCCGATATGCCGGAGGCGGCGGAAAGCGTTTTGGCGGAGCAGCCGAGTGTTTCGATATATAAATTGAGACGGTCACAGAATTTCATGCGGGTTCCCTCCGTATGCTTGATTTAAGGCGATTATACCACGCTTCGACCGAAACCGCCATAAGCGAACGCAGTGGGGTTTGACATTTTCCGGTGAGTCAATGACCAAACCGGGAAAACGCTTTTTTCGGTTACGGTCGTTTGGTAGGATAGGGGATAGAAAAGGGGGCGGGAAAATGAAGCGATGCGGTTTTATTTTGCTGTGTGCGCTGGTCGTTTTGTGCGTGCTGCTTGCGGGCTGCGAAGGAAAGACGGCGGAAAGAAGCGAAGCCGGCGAGGTGTTTACGTTTTGCGACGGCGAAGCAGAGAATTTCGCAAAGACATTTGACGTGAATGAGATGAACTGCATGGAATATCGCTACACGATGGACACGCCCGTTTCCTGCCGCATCACGGACAAGGCGGCGATGCAAACGATTTTTGACGCACTTTGCGAGGTGAAAATCGGCGAAAGAACGGACATGCGTGCAACGGACAGCGAGCAGAGTTTGACGTTTGTGAAAACAGACGGCACGACGTGTGTGATACGGTTTGAGCAGCGGAACCTGCTGTATGAAGGAGACGCTTATCAACTGGAAAATGATGCGGCGCTTTGGAAGGCGCTGCGCGAAGCGAAATAGAAATGGGGGAACGACATGAAAGAGTCGAGAGTATTTGAGCTGAACCAAGTGACTGCAGAGCAGGTTTTGGAGGCTGTGACGACGTTTTTGCGCGGCGAAAAGGGCATGGAGGTGCAGAGCGTGGCGACGCCGAACGGGTACCTCATTCAGGCGGCGCAGGCCGATACGCTGCGCACGCTTTCCGGCATGAAGCTGGCGACGACGGTGGAGCTCACGGTAAACGGCACGCAGCTCAATGTGACGCTCGGCGAGGGCCAGTGGGCGGACAAGCTGGGCGCGGGCGCCGTGGGGATTTTTCTGCTGTGGCCGCTGGCGGTAACGGCGGGCATCGGTGCATATAAGCAGAAAAAGCTGCCGAGCGAGATTTTTGAGGTGGTGTACCGCTGCACGATGGGCGAGCCAACGAGCTTCCGGACGGCGGGCGTACCCGTAAATGCGGCGCCGACAGCTCCGGCGGGGGCAGTCTGTCCGCAGTGCGGGGCGCAGATCTTCGCAAACGCGAGGTTTTGCAGCGCTTGCGGCGCAAAACTACAAACGGTGTGTCCGGGCTGCGGCGCGCCGGTAAAGCCGGGCAGTAAATTCTGCTCGGAATGCGGGCAGGCGCTCTCCTGATTTATATATCCCAAAACGGCGGCGTGGAGCTTAGATGGCTTTGCGCCGCCGTTTTTTATGCGCATGTTTTGTACCGTGTGGAGTGAAGCGGTTGAAATCTTCGGCGAATTCTTGTATGATAAGGGAAAAGAAAGGCGGGGATGAAGATGAATATCACGGTTTATCTCGGTGCGAACGCAGGCAATGACCCCAAGCTGCAAGAGGCGGTGGAGGTGCTCGGCAAGTGGATCGGCGAAAACGGGTATGACCTCATTTACGGCGGCTCAAAATGCGGGCTAATGGGGTCGATCGCCGAAAGCGTGCTGCAAAACGGCGGCAAAGTGACCGGCGTGGAGCCGCAGTTTTTTGTGGACTCCGAGCTGCAGCACGATGGGCTGACGGAGCTTATTGTGACAAAGGACATGACGGACAGAAAGACGAAAATGATTGAGCTCGGCGACGCGTTTATCGCGTTCCCGGGCGGCACGGGCACGCTGGAGGAAATTGCGGAAGTGATGTCGAAGGTATCGCTGAAGCATTTAGACGCGCCGTGCATTCTTTATAATCTGAATGGATATTACGACGGGCTGAAGGCGCTTTTAGGCCATATGATCGAGATGGGGCTTTCGACCGAGGAGCGGCAGGAGGGCATTTATTTTGCCGACACATTAGATGAGATTGAACGCATTTTAGCGGAAAAGTGAGGGATATACATGCCGAACATTGCATGGAACGCGAAGGAGTATCAGCAGAATTTTTCGTTTGTGCCGTCTTACGGCGAAGCGGTGACAGAGCTTATCACGAAGCCGCAGTGAGCGAAAAAGCGACACCTGACGGTTTCCGGGCTTGTGCGGTGGGGGTTCGTCCGCTATAATAAAAGCAGAACGAGCGCAAAGGAGTGCTGCTTTATGGCAAAGACGAATAAGACACCGAAGGCGGAGGACAACGCCGAGCTGCGGACGATCTCGCTTTTGAAAATTCTGAACACATACAGCGACGAAAACCACGAGCTTTCTACAAAAAACATTATGGATAAGCTCCAAAAGGAATGCGGCGTTACGGTGCACCGCACGACCGTCGGCAAGAACATCAAGCAGCTTGCGGACTGCGGTTTTGATATTTACACGCACAAGACGACACAGAACCGCTATTACCTTGCGAGCCGCTTATTTGAGATGCCGGAATTGAAGCTGCTTGCGGACGCGGTGGAATCTGCGGGATTCATCACCGAAAAGAAAAGCGAGGAGCTGATTGAAAAGCTTTGTCGGCTGACGAGCGTTTATGAGGCCGAGGCTTTGCAGGAGGGATTTTGCGCGAACAACGGGAAATCCTGCAACGAGAGCATTTACTATATTGCAGACACAATCAACGCGGCTATTGCAAAGCGGAAGAAAATTGCGTTTTACTATTTTCATTACGGTCCGGGCAAGAACCGTGTACTGAAAAACGACGGGAAGCCGTATGTTTTCAGCCCATATAAGCTTGTTTGGAATACAGATGAATATTACGTTGTGGGGTATTCCGACAAGCACGAAAAGCTTGTGAGCTTCCGCGTGGACCGCATTGACCGTTGCCCGGAGATTTTAGATGAGGACGCGGAGCCGCGGCCCGAAAAAGAGGAGTTGATGCGGCATATCCGCACGATGACAAGCATGTATGACAGCCGCCGTGAGCGCGTGACGCTTTTGTGTGACAACGCGATGATGAATGCGGTGGTGGACGCATTCGGCGAAGATGTGGAAACAAAGGCCTTTGGCGACGATGCGTTTACCGTGGAAACGGAGACGGCGGCAAGCCCTGTCTTTTACCGCTGGGTGTTCGGCTACGGTGGGAAAATCCGAATCACGGAGCCGGAAAACGTGAAAAAGGAGTATGCCGAAATGGTGAAAAGCGCGGCAGAGGGGCTTTTACTTTTGTAATCGTCTGAAAATTTTTACGCTATGACTTGCGTTTGGCGCTCTGTTTTGGCGAAACGTGCATAAAAAACACGCCGGCTTCATGTATCCGCAAGTAAAATCAAGCAGAGTGCGCTTTTCTGCGGTATACTGAACGGGAAGCAGAAAGGAAGCGGTGAGCATGTGTATATGGTACAAAAGCATTCAAACGCTTGTGGAGGAGATTGACCGGTGCGGCGCGTAAAGTAAACAGCAGTCCGACCTTTGGCAGTTTGATGCACAAAGGTCGGGCCTTTTTTTTGTGTTGAAGACGGAACATGAATGTGCTATAATGAACCGTAAGATTTTGGGAAAGGGTCCGGCAATGTATAACTCCAAACGATTCGAAACGGTGAAGAATATGAGGGAAAACAAGAAAATATCGAATGCCGTGCAGGCGGCCATCGGCGTGCTGGCCGTGGTTTTGGCGGCGCTGATCGTTTGGATGATGGTGCTGGTCTCGGGCATTCAGGGCACGGCGCGCGTGGTGAACTATGCGGGCCTTGTGCGCGGCGAAACGCAACGCCTTGTTAAAATGGAGATTGCGGGTCAAGCGGAGGACGGGATGATGGAGAGCGTGGAATCGTTCATCAACGGTCTGCGCTTCGGCGATGACGAGCTTACCCTTGTGCGATTGGGCGACAAGAGTTTTCAGACGAAAATGGAAGAGTTGGCTTCTTGCTTTGAAAGCCTGAAGCAGGAGATTTATCTTGTGCGCGAAAAGGGTTTTGAGGAAACCGACATCATCGACAAAAGCGAAAAGTTTTTCGACATTTGCGATGAAGCGACGGGCCTTGCGGAGAAATATTCGCAAATGCGCGCGTCCTCTTTGGCGGTTTTGGAGCGGTACATCACGGCGGACATCGTAGTTTTGATGATGCTGATCGGTTATGAGTTTATCAAGGCGCTGCACTACACCGCCATGAACCACGCTTTGCAGAAAAAGGTGTACATGGACGAAGCGACGGGGCTGCCGAACAAAAATAAATGTGAGGAGCTATTGAGCGCGCCGGAGATGATCACGATGCCCGTGGGTGTTTGCAGCTTTGACCTCAACAATTTGAGACGCATCAATAACAGCATGGGCCACGAAAAGGGCGACGCGTACATCCGCATTTTTGCGGAGCTGGTGCGCGAGGCGGTGCCGGCGCATTACTTTGTGGGTCGCGCGGGCGGCGACGAATTCATCGCCATTATGGACGGCGCGGACAAGGAAGAAATGCAGCGATGCTTACAGCTCATCCGCGACCGTGTGGACACGTACAATACGGCGAACCCCGATTTTCCGGTGAGCTACGCGGTTGGCATTTCGGTCTCCGACGAGAACGAAAACTGCACAATGCGCGATTTGTATATCCTCGCAGACAAAAACATGTATATCAACAAAAACCACGTGAAGCGCGAGGAAGCATTGGCCGAAAAGAAGCTGGATCGCAGGCTGCTGAAAAGCATGAAAAAATACGGCAGCAACTTTTCCGATTGCCTGTACTGCGACGCAAGGCAGGATGCTTACCGGGTGATTCGTGCAAGCGAGGCGTTTTTCCTTGCGGCGGACGGCAGTTATTCCGGCGCGGTGGAGCAGATTGCAGAAGAACGCGTGGCGCAGGAAGACCGCAAGGCGGTGCGCAGCAGATTACAGCTGACGGCGCTGTGCGAGGCGCTTTCCGAAAAGAACCGCGTGGTGGAATTGCAGCACAAGATTTTCGGCGAGAACAGTGCCGACTACGGGCGACTGACGGCGATTTTTGTGGATGCAGACCCGGACGGCACGCTGCACCATTTCTTGCTGGCGTTTGAGACGATCGACAGTGTGCAGCCGGAGACGGACGCCAAGCAGCAACTGACGCAGTATTACGAACAGCTGAAGCAGTCTATTTTGGAAAACGACAGCTACGTGGATGCGATGCTGGAGACTGCGGATGCGGTATACTCCGTGAATCTGACGGATGATCTGGTGGAGCGCGATTTCCGTCGTGAACGCGGCGCAGACATCTTTATTGAGGACTTGAAAGCACCGTGTCCGTACGGCGAATATTGCCACCGTCATTCTATGCTGATTTTGCCCGAAACGATGGGCAGCTACCGGTTGATCGACACGGCCGAAAAGCTTTTGGAACGCTATGCGAGCGGAGAAAAGCAGGTGACGGTGGAATACTGTGAGCGCGTATCCAGCAGCGAGACACGCTGGATACAGAAAACGGCACTGATGATGTCTTCACGCGTATACGATGCGAAGAGCGGTGAGGAAAAGCCGATGATCCACAGCCTTGTGCTGCTGAAAAACACCACGGAGTTCCATGCACAGGAGCAGAAGGAGCACGAGCGCTTGCGGGCTGAGGTGGACGAAGCAACGCTGGCGAATAAAGCAAAGACGGAGTTCCTTTCCCGCATGAGCCACGATATCCGCACGCCGATCAACGGTGTGATGGGTATGCTGGAGATTATCAAGAAAAACCGTGAAGATCATGAGCGCGTGGACGACTGCCTTGAAAAGATCCATGTTTCCTCCGAGCATCTGCTGTCGCTCATCAACGATGTTTTGGATATGAGCAAGCTGGAATCCGGCCACATGGAGCCGGAGCATGTGCCGTTTGACCTGGACGATTTAATGAAGAACGTCCGCGCACTGAACGAAGCGCAGGTGGCAAAAACGAGTATTGTGTATACCTACAGCAAGATTTCGTTTGCGCACGCAAAGCTTATCGGCAGCCCGCTGCATCTGCGGCAGATCTTATTGAATCTGTTCAGCAACGCGGCGAAATACAATAAAGAAAACGGCACGATTGAAACGTATGCGGAGGAGATTGCCTGTGACGAAAACACGGCGACATTCCGCTTTACAATACGTGATACGGGCATCGGTATGAGCGAAGATTTTGTGAACAACGAGCTTTTTGAGCCGTTTACACAGGAAAAGCAGGGCGCCCGCACGCAGTATCAGGGTACGGGCCTCGGCATGTCTATCGTGAAGGAGCTCATCGAGAAGATGAACGGCACCATCACGGTGGAAAGCGTGCTCGGCGAAGGCTCTGCGTTTACGGTGACGCTGCCGTTTGAAATCGACAAGCATCCCTCTGCGCAGGCGGCGGCGAATGGCGCGGCGGACGAAACGGCTCTGCACGGGCTGAAAGTGCTGCTGGCCGAAGACAACGAACTCAACATGGAGATTGCGGAATTCTTCCTGGAAGACATGGGTGCCGAAACGATGCAGGCGTGGAACGGCAAAGAGGCCGTGGAGGCCTTCCGAAACTCCGCGCCGGGCGAGATCGGCGTGATCTTAATGGACATCATGATGCCGGTGATGGACGGCCTTGAGGCGGTGCAGCACATTCGTGCGCTGGACCGGCCGGACGCGAAAACGGTGCCGATCATCGCGATGACAGCGAACGCGTTCTCGGAAGATGTGGAGCGCAGCCGCAAAGCCGGTATGACGGAGCATCTCTCGAAGCCGCTGAATGCCGAAACGCTGAAAAAAGCGATCTTACGGAACATATAACCCGTGCGGTAAAGACAAATATTCGTTAAGGGCGGCGAAGAGCTGCCCTTTTTTCGTGTACCGACACTTGATTTTTCTTTTTGTTGTGGTATACTCATTTGGGAGTATTAGAATCAATTCTAAAACAGGGAAAAGAGGGGTATAAATGGCAAACCGCAACGAAAAGGAGGCCTCGCGCAAGCGAATTCTTTCTACCTGTGTGCGTCTGTTTTTGGAGCAGGGGTTTAAGCATACACCGCCGAAGCAGATTTTGACGGAAGCGGATGTTTCCGCGGGCACGTTCTATAATTTGTACCGCACGAAAGCCGGTGTGCTTACCGAGCTGACCGAGTTCATGTTTCAAAATCAGTTTACTATCGCGGGGCAGATTGTGCAGGGGGAGACAGACCCCGTAAAGCTCTACGCGGTGGAGACGGCGATTCAGCTGACGCTGGCAGAGCTGAACGAGAACCTGCGCCAAATTTACGTGGAGGCGTACACGCTGCCGGAAAATTTGGAAATCATCCACAGGATGACGGCCGAGATGCTGCACCGTATTTTCGGCGCGTATATGCCCGGGTACAGTGTGAGCGATTTTTATGAGTCGGACATCGGTTCGGCGGCGATTATGCGCGGATATATGGCACGTCCGTGCGACGTGTATTTTACGCTGGAACGCAAGTTAGAACGCTTTTTGCAGCTGACACTGCGCATTTATTGCGTGCCGGAGGAAAAACAGCGGGAGGTTATGGCACTGATTGCAAGCCTCGACATCCGTGCCATTGCAAACGAAGTGATGCAAAAGCTGTTTGCCGCGCTTGAGATGCACTATGAATTCACGCTCGGCGAAGAGGCAAAGCAAATTTGATTAAAAAAGAGCCGCGCAGACGGATATGCACCCGGTTTTCTGGGCACAGGTTCAAAATTGAAAAACAGGTTTCCATCATGGATGCTTCCCTGAATGCAGAGGAAAGCGCAAATATTTGTTGAGTGTGCTGTCGAAATTCATTGAAAACAGCAAAATTCTGTGCTAAACTTAGAGCATAAACACCGGACGGAATATAACGTGCGGAAACATTGAAAAGGAGCAATTATTTATGGGTCTTATTAAGGCCGCTGTCGGCGCCGCGGGCGGTGTTATGGCGGATCAGTGGAAAGAGTTTTTCTATTGCGAATCGATGCCGAAAGAGGTGCTTGTCACGAAGGGTGTAAAGCGCACGAGCGGGCGTTCCTCCAATACGCGCGGCAGTGACAACATCATCACGAGCGGCTCCGGCATTGCGGTGGCAGACGGCCAGTGCATGATGATCGTGGAGCAGGGCAGAGTGGTGGAGCTTTGCGCGGAGCCGGGCGAATTCACCTATGACGCTTCGAGCGAGCCTTCTGTTTTCTCCGGCTCTCTCAGTGCGGGCATTAAAAACACCTTTGCGCAGATTGGCAAGCGTTTTACGTATGGCGGCGACACCGGCAAAGATCAGCGCGTATATTATTTTAATACAAAGGAACTCATCGACAATAAATTCGGCACACCGAACCCCATTCCGTTCCGTGTGGTCGATAACAAGATCGGGCTGGACGTGGACGTTTCCGTCCGCTGCTCCGGCGTATATTCGTACCGCATTGCGGACCCGCTTTTGTTCTACACGAACGTGTGCGGCAATGTGGAGCAGGAATATACCCGCGACGAATTGGACAGCCAGCTGAAACACGAGTTCATCAGCGCTTTGCAGCCGGCGTTCGGCAAGCTTTCCGACCTCGGTTTGCGTCCGAACCAGATTGTGGCACACAACACGGAGCTGGAAGACGCCATGAATACGGCGCTTTCCGCGAAATGGGGCGAGCTGCGCGGCTTGACGGTTGTCAGCATTGCGCTCGGCTCTGTGACACTGCCGGACGAGGACGCTGAGATGATCAAGCAGGCACAGCGCACGGCGATGATGCGCGACCCGACTATGGCGGCGGCCACGCTCGTCGGCGCACAGTCGGACGCGATGAAAACGGCCGCGGGCAACTCTGCCGGTGCTATGAACGGCTTTATGGGCGTAAATATGGCTATGAATGCGGGCGGCATGAACGCACAGGCGCTGTACGGCATGGGTCAGCAGCAGGCGGCGCAGGCTGCGGACAGCTGGAAGTGCGCGTGCGGCACGGTGGTCAACGGCAATTTCTGCCCGAACTGCGGGGCAAAGAAGCCGGATAACGACGGCTGGACCTGCTCCTGCGGCAAAGTGAACAAGGGCAATTTCTGTGCAAACTGCGGCGCGAAAAAGCCGGAGGGCTTACCGAAGTACCGCTGTGACAAGTGCGGCTGGGAGCCGGAAGACCCCGCGCACCCGCCGAAGTTCTGCCCGCAGTGCGGCGACCCGTTTGATGAAAATGACCGTGCCTAAAGGTTGCGGCCTGCGTTGAACTGTGAGGAGATGAGAGCAAATGGCGGCAATTAAAGAATACAAATGTCCTTGCTGCGGCGGCGCTGTGGAATTTGACAGTAAAATTCAGAAGATAAAGTGCCCGTACTGCGACACGGAGTTTGACACCGAAGCGTTTACCGCGCACGAGGAAGAAGTACAAAACGCAAAGCCCGACGAAATGGACTGGGAGACCACGGCCGGCGGCGCGTGGGAGCAGGGCGAAGAAAGCACGCTGCGCAGTTACGTGTGCAACTCCTGCGGCGGAGAGATTGTCTGTGATGAAAACACGGCGGCGACCTCCTGCCCGTACTGCGGCAACCCGGTCGTGATGATGGGGCAGGTGAGCGGCGCTTTGAAGCCCGATTACGTGATTCCGTTCAAGATCGACAAAAAGGCGGCAAAGGAAGCCTTGCAGCGGCATTATAAGGGCAAAAAGCTGCTGCCGAAGATTTTCAAAAAAGAGAACCATATCGATGAGATCAAGGGCGTTTACGTGCCGTTTTGGTTGTTTGATGCCGATGCCGATGCGGATATTCGCTATAAAGCGACGCGTGTGCGCACCTGGAGCGACAGCGATTACGATTACACGGAAACAAGTTACTACTCGATAGGCCGTAGCGGTGATATTGGCTTTGACCGCGTGCCGGTGGACGGTTCCTCCAAGATGCCGGACGATTTGATGGAATCCATTGAGCCGTTCAAGTTTGAAGACGCGGTGGATTTTAAAACGGCATATCTCGCGGGCTACCTTGCGGACAAGTACGATGTGACGGCCGAGCAGAGCATCGACCGCGCCAACGAGCGCATCAAGCGCTCCACGGAAGACGCATTCGCTTCCACGGTGAAGGGATATCACTCCGTCACGACGGAGAATTCCTCTATTCGTCTGCACAACGGCAAGGCAAAGTACGCGCTTTACCCCGTGTGGCTTTTGAACACGACGTGGAAGGGCAAAAAGTACCTCTTTGCGATGAATGGGCAGACCGGCAAATTTGTCGGCGACCTGCCGGTGGATAACGGGCTGTACTTTAAGTGGCTTGGCGGGCTTACGGCAGGATTCGGTGTGATTGCGCTGATTGCCTATTTCCTGTTCTGGCTGTTCTAAGGGGGTGCGGAGAATGAATAAAAAGCTTTTATCGGTATTTTTCGCCGTTCTTTTATGTGTCGTTGTGTCTGTTCCGGCGTTTGCCGATACGGCGGAGGACTACACGCCGCACCTGATCGACAACGCGGACCTTTTGACGGGCGAGGAAGAAAGTAATCTGCTCGCGAAGCTTGATGAGATCAGCGACCGGCTGAGCGTGGACGTTGCCGTTGTGACGGAAAACTCCATCGGTGACAAGACACCGCGTGAATATGCGGACGATTTTTACGATTATAATTCGTATAAGTATAACCCGGACGGCGTTCTGCTGCTCATCAGCATGGAAGAGCGCGACTGGTACATAACGACGACGGGCAGCGCCATTACGGCCATTACGGATGCGCGGCGCGGCAATATGGAGGATGCGTTTTTGAGCGACCTCAGCGGCGGCTACTATTATGACGCGTTTTCAACGTATGCCGATATGTGCGACAGCTACATCTCGGGCGTGCAGAGCGGTTACTACGAGGAAGGTGAGGCGTACGAGGAGAGCACCGTGGGGAATTTCCCGTGGGGCCCGGCGATTTTGGTTTCGCTTGCTATCGGCCTCGTCGCGGCGCTTGTTGTGACGGGCTTTATGCGCGGGCAGCTCAAAACCGTGCGCCGTAAGGCGGCAGCGTCGGATTATGTGCGCCCCGGCAGCGTGAACGTGGCGTATGCAAACGACGTGTTCCTCTACTCGCACGTGAACCGCACGGCAAAGCCGAAGGACAACGATTCTTCCGGCGGCTCCGCAACGCACACGTCGTCCTCCGGCACGACCCACGGCGGTGGCGGCGGAAAGTTCTGATTTTGCCGGCAAGACGATGATTCCATTTGCGACCTCCGGCGGCAGCGGTATGGGCAAAACGCTTGACGGCCTTAAAACCGTGTGCCCGAACGCGGACTGGAAAGAGGGCAAGGTCGTGAACGGCATGGACAAAAAGGCGCTTGCCGAGTGGGCCAATGCGTTTTAAACCATAGCTAAACCGTATAAATCCATAGAAATTAAATCCGCATTTTCGTAAAAACCGGGAATGCGGATTTTTAATTCTTGTTGTGAATAATAACGCAAAATTTAAGAAAGAAGAAAGGAAAATAGGTTGATTTTGGGCTGAACTTCGTATATGATTAAAATAGAAACAGTATATACGGTACGTTCTGTACGGCGTATACATATAGTAATAGGAGGCCCTATATGAAAAAACGTATATTAGGCATCGCTTTGGCAATCTGCATGATGATTTTCTGCGTGCCGATGGGCGTGTTTGCGGAAAGCGCGGCGGACGTTTGGGACGGCTCGGCAGACACAAGTTGGTACGTCGGCCATGAGACAGACACTGAATACCATATCACCACGGCTGAACAGCTTGCAGGTTTGGCACAGCTTGTAAATGCAGACCCCGGAACCACAAATTTTGCAGGGAAAACTTTCTATTTGGAAAATGACCTTGATTTATCCGGGCATGAATGGATTTCGATTGGTACTGTCCTCGGCGGGGATTGCCCTGAATACAGTTTTTGCGGCGTGTTTGATGGACAGGGCCATGTGATCTCGAATCTCTATTCTCATGAGTCAGACATTGAGGGCGCGGATGAGTCCCATAATTTACTTAGAAACGCTCTGTTCGGCAGTGTTTACAACGGCGAAGTCAAAAACCTTGGTGTTGCAGACGCTGAAATCTGGATTGATCCTAAAGATGACAGTGCCGCAGGTAAAGGTATTTTAGTTGACTGGATGGGTAAGTCCAAAATCACCAACTGCTGGACATCCGGCAGCATTTACAGCGGCACCAAAACGGAAAAGAATATTGGCGGCATCGTTGGTATTACCATGCAGGGCTGCACCATTTCCGGTTGCTATTCAACAGCAACACTTACAGGTAATTTCACGAATTCCGAGGGATATTATAAAAATCCGGACCCAGCTACTTGGCCGTGCGATACCATTGGCGGTATTGTCGGTGCGAGATTTGATGGCAGTTTAACTGTTACGGATTGCTGGTTTGATGGTAAGATTGTTGTCAACTCCATTCAGGCCGCTGTTGGCGGAATCGTTGGATGTACTGCAACTGTCAATAACTCTGTTGGCGGAAGCGTTGGAGATGCCGATATTGCAATCAAGAACTGTATGGTTACGACGACCGACATGGGCGTAGATAAAGATGGAAATACTTGTTGGGTAGCTTATGCCCTCAGCGGCACAGTAGAAAACTGCTATTGGCCGAATGACACGAAATATGGCCCGTCTCCGCTTGCGTCTGGAGAAGGTACTGCCGTCACAGACTTTACCTCCGCAGATGTCCTTGCTGGCTTGCAAACCAATGCCGGTGCGGGCGTTGAGTGGGTTGCTGGAATCGGTCATCCGACATTCAGTTGGGATAGCCGAAATATCCCGGTGGATTATACGGCGGTGAATGATGCAATCGCGTCTGCCGAAGCAATCGATGGAAGCCTTTACGCAAATTACGGTGATGTAGAAGCTGCAATCAATAATGTTGACCGCTCGAAGAGCAAAATGCAGCAGGCTGATGTAGACGCAATGGCGCAGGCTATTGAAAATGCCATCACCGCGTTACAGTACAAAGATGCCGACTACACGAAAGTGGACGAGGCCATTGCGAAAGCAAATGCGCTGAATAAAGACGCGTATACAAACTTCACCGCAGTGGAAACGGCGATTAACGCAGTTGTGCGCGACAAGAACATAACGGAACAAGACGAGGTAGACGCAATGGCGAAGGCCATTGAAGATGCTATGGCCGCGTTGGTGAAAAAGCCTACAGAGGCTCCGACCGAGGCACCTACGGCTGCACCTTCTACAAGCCCGACGGCGGCTCCGACCGAGACGCCTACGGCTGCACCTTCTACAAGCCCGACGGCGGCTCCGACCGCGACGCCTACGGTAAAACCGACGGCAACACCCACGGCTGCACCTTCTGCAAGCCCGACGGCGGCTCCGACCGCGACACCGACGGTAAAACCGACGGCTACGCCTTCTGCGAGACCGACGGCGGTTCCGACTGCAACACCTACGGTAAAACCGACGGCTACGCCGACTCCGGCGCCGAAGGCAGACCCCAATAACCCGAAGACAGGCAGCAGCAACTTGCCGGTCGTTTTCGGCAGCGCGGCGCTCGTGCTGAGCGGAGGCGCGCTTGCAGCGGTGCTCATCTATAAAAAGAAGAGACACGAAAAGTAAAGTGAAAACCTAAAAGTAATGAACCCCCGCCCCGGAAATCGGCTTTGTGCCGGCACCCGGGGTGGGGGTTTTACATTCTTATTCAAAAAATATTTACGATTTATACGACACCGTGGTTGACACCCGTCCGGACCCGTGCTAAAATAAAATACGAATTCGTATTTTAGCGGGGTGGAGCGAAATGGAACGATATGCGTTTTTCCGGCAGCTTGGCAAGGCGGTGTACGGCATAGACGCAGCTTACGATGTGTTCTCGAAAAGTGCGCAGATCAAACCGAATATGCTGTGGCTGCTTTCGGCGCTGAACGACGGCGAGGGGCACACGCAAAAGCAGATCTGTTGGGACTGGGGATTCCCGAAAACGACGGTGAACACGCTGATCAAAGAGCTGGAAAAGGGCGGCTTTGTGGTGCAGAGCCCCATTCCCGGCGAGCGCAGGGAGCTTTCCGTAACGCTGACAGAAGCGGGCAGAGACTACGCGAATGAGGTTTTAAAGCCCGTGTATGAGGCAGAGGAGCGGCTTTTTCGGCTGTATTTTAAAGATAAAGACCCGGAATTTGTGCAGGAGCTGTTCCGGTTTTCCGGCGTGATGCACCGCTATTTTACAACAGGGGAATTTGAAGAAACGGGGAGCGAGACATGAAAAAAATAAGCTGGCATGAACTGAAGCCGCAGGTGAAGGAAGTTTGGGTACTGAGCCTGCCGGCTATTTTAACGCAGATCACAACCATCGTGATGCAGTATATCGATTCCGCCATGGTGGGGTCGCTCGGCGCGAACGCTTCGGCGGCGATTGGTCTGGTATCTACGAGCACATGGCTGCTGGGCGGCATTACATACGCCGTTTCGGCAGGCTTTTCCGTGCAGGTGGCGCATAACATCGGCGCGGGACGCGATGCGGAAGCGAGAAGCGTGGTGCGTCACGGCCTGTGCACGGCGCTGTGCGTGGCAGGGATTTTGTGCGCGTTGGGGCTTTCCATCCACAGTATGCTGCCGACGTGGCTCGGCGGCGACCCGACTATTCGTTACGATGCCTCGAAATACTTCATGGTGTACGCGCTGATGATCCCGTTCTCGCAGATCAACTCGCTGAACTCGTCGTTCTTGCAATGCAGCGGCGATATGCTGACGCCGAGCATTTTAAACGCCGCCATGTGTTTACTCGATGTGGTGTTCAATACCATTTTCATTCCGCATTTCGGCGTGATGGGTGCGGGCATCGGCACGGCGAGTGCGTGTGCGGTCGTCAGCCTGACGATGGCGTGGCGCTGCCTGTTGTGCAACCCGCATTTGCGGCTCAACCGCAAAGAGACCGAAAAGCACGGCTTTGACCCGGAAATTCTCAAAAAAGCTTTGAAGATCGGTCTGCCGGTCGGTGTGCAGGAGATCGCCATGTGCAGCGCGCAGGTCGTCGCGACCATGATCATTGCACCGCTCGGTGCAGTCTCCATCGCGGCAAACTCCTTCGCCGTGACGGCAGAGAGCTTGTGCTACATGCCGGGCTACGGTATCGGCTCGGCGGCGACGACGCTCGTCGGGCGCAACATCGGCGCGGGAAAGACCGACCTTGCCAAGCGCTACGGCAACATCTGTATCGTGATGGGCGCGGGCTTTATGGCGATAACGGGACTTTTGATGATGTTCCTGTGCCCGTTTGTATTCAGCATTTTGACGCCCGATCTCTCCGTCCGCGCGCTTGCGGCGCAGGCGTTGCGCATCGGGCTGCTGGCTGAACCGCTGTACGGCGTTTCCATCGTTGCGGCGGGCGCACTGCGCGGCACCGGCGATACCTTCGTGCCGAGTATGATGAACCTCGGCAGTATTTGGGTGGTACGCATCGGGCTTGCCCTGTTGCTCGTCGGCAATTTCGGTCTGCCGGGCATGTGGACGGCCATGGGGACGGAGCTTTGCGTGCGCGGCCTTTTGATGCTGTACCGTCAGAAAACAACAAAGTATTATAAAAAATATAATAAAACAACTGAAACGAGCGAGCCTGAGCTGTTAGAAGCTGCGGAAGGCTGAAAAGCGCTGCGAAAAGACGCTCAATACGGAAAATACGGAGCACACGGTAACGGCGCCGCACAGGGTAAATTATCTCTGTGCGGCGCCGTTTTGCTTGTGATTCAAATTTTAAAGCTGTGGGTAGATCTCCTCAAAGACGGCGCGCAGCAGTGCACCGGCATCGCGGCTTTCGGCGGTGACGGTGACAACGGCGTTTTTGTCGCGCATCAAAATGACGAACTGGCCGTATTTGCCGTCGGCGCGGAAGGAACCCTCGGGGCCTGCCCAGAAGAGGTAGCCGTAACCCTCGCTGTCGTTTTCGACCTGTTTTGAGGTCGCTTCTTTGACCCACTCGGCGGGGATGAGCTGCTTGCCGTTCCATTCGCCGTTTTGCAACAATAACTGACCGAACAGGTGCAGTTCGTCGATGGTGAGGAACAGGCCGCCTGCACCGAAGGTCTGACCGTTCGGGTCATTTTCCCATGTGGGCAGCTGAATGCCCATCGGCGCGAACATGCGCGGCATCAGGTAATGGACAAGGTCGCAGCCCGCGCGGCGCTGCACGAGAATGCCGGCAAGGTACGGGCCGACGTTGTTGTACACGAATTTTTCGCCCGGCGCGTACACGAACGGCTGACGAAGCGCAAGGCGCACCCAGTTGCGGTCTTCATAGTACGGGCGTTCGCCGCCCATTAAAAAGCTCTTTTCCTGTCCGAGGCACATGGTGAGCAGATCGCGTACCGTGGCAGCCTTTAAGTTGTCGGAAACGATTTCGGGCAGGTCATCCTTGAATGCGTCCGTGAGCTTTTCGTCGATGGAGAGCAGGCCCTCTTTTTGCGCAATGCCGACTGCCATAGAAGTAAAGCTTTTGCTTGCGGAATACACATTGCGGCGGCAGGTATCGTCCCACAGCTTGCGGGCCAACTGCGTGCCGTTTTGCGAGACCACAACGCCGAGTGCGCGAAGCGGCACTGCACGGCTTTCAAATTCGGTAAGATCGATCATAGTAAACGCCTCCTAAATGAAATCGAGTTGGTGTAAAGGGAACGAATAAAGTCTTTGGTCAAACAATACCACAATAAAAATGTCGATGCAAGTATTTTTGGCTAAAATAAGATTTTCGGAGAAAATTTGAAAAAACTTTCAAAAAAGGGTTGACATATTGCACTTTTGAGCTTATAATGATGAAGCTGTTTGAGAAATGCGCTTGTAGCTCAGCTGGATAGAGTGACTGGCTACGAACCAGTAGGTCAGGGGTTCGAGTCCCTTCAAGCGCGCCAAGGAATCCACAAAGATTTCGGTCTTTGTGGATTTTTTCTGTTTTAAAATAGATTTTATCGGTTAAAAGATTTATAAAGCTGAATGTATTTGGTCGATTCAACAAATTACTTTTGTCTTCCGACCTTGTGCGAAAGAAATACGCATTTTTACTTGCTACATCTTGCATATGTGTGTATAATAAAAAATATTATTCTGCGTTTTTCGACTTTGCCTGAAAGAAAAGTGAAAAACGCATCAAATTTGAGAAACGAAAGTTGGAAGATCATGTTAGAGATCATAGCTGCCGTAAACAAAGCGGTGAACGATTTTATCTGGGGTGTTCCGGCCATGGTCTGCATCATCGGCGTAGGCTTGCTTTTAAGCTTCCGCACGCGCTTTTTGCAGATCCGCAAATTCCCCTATGCCATGCGCACCACGGCAGGGCGCATGTTCCGCAAAAAAGATGCTTCGGACGGTTCCATGACGCCGTTTCAGGCTGTATGCACGGCGCTGGCCGGCACAGTGGGCACGGGCAATATTGCCGGTGTGGCGGGCGCTATTGCGATAGGCGGCCCGGGCGCGGTATTCTGGATGTGGTGTTCCGCACTGCTCGGTATGTGCACAAAGTTTGCGGAAGTTACGTTGGCGGTGCATTTTCGTGAGCGCAGCAAGACCGGCGAGTGGGTCGGCGGGCCGATGTATTACATTAAAAACGGCCTCGGTAGGCACTGGCAATTTTTGGCGGTGCTGTATTCGCTGTTCGGCGCGCTGACGGTGTTTGGTACCGGAAACGCTACGCAGGTGAACACCATTGTAACCGCTATCGATACGGCGCTGACGCAGTACAATGTGATCGGCGCGGACCACATTCCCACGGTGAACCTTGTCATCGGCATTTTATGCGCAATGCTCGTTGCCATGGTGCTGCTGGGCGGCATCAAGCGTATCGGCAGTGTGAGCGAAAAGCTCGTGCCGTTTATGGCGCTTTTGTATGTGCTTTTGGGGCTTGGCGTGGTTGTCCTGAACATTACGCATCTGCCGGAGGTACTGGCATCGATCGTTGTTGGCGCGTTTAACCCGAAGGCTTTCACGGGCGGTGCCATCGGCAGTCTGTTCATCAGCATGCAGCGCGGCGTTTCCCGCGGCATTTTCTCCAACGAGGCCGGCCTCGGCACGGGTTCTATCGCGCATGCCTGCGCCGATACGAAAAAGCCTGTAAAACAGGGTGTGTTTGGCATTTTTGAGGTGTTTGTCGATACCATCGTCATCTGCACATTGACGGCGCTTGTCATTTTGTGCAGCGGCACGGCGGTGAATTACGGCACCATGGCGGGCGCAGACCTGACGATTTCCGGCTTTACGACGACCTACGGCAGTTGGGCTTCCATTTTCTCTGCGGTCGCGCTGTGCTGCTTCGCGTTCTCGACCATCATCGGCTGGGGCCTTTACGGCTCGCGTTTTGTGGAATTTCTGTTCCGCACCAGTAAGGCCGTGCGCCCGTTCCTCGTCATTTATTCGTTCGTCGCAATCCTCGGCGCAACCGTCAACCTTGACCTGCTGTGGAACATCGCCGATACCTTTAACGGCCTGATGAGTATTCCGAATCTTATCGCGTTGTTATTGCTTTCCGGCACGGTGGTGAAGCTGACAAAGGAATTTTTTGCGAAAGAAGACGGGCGTAAGCTCAAAAAATAACAGAAAAATAACAGATAGTATGCGGAAAATCGCCGGGGCAAGTGCGCTTCGGCGATTTTTTGTATGTGAAAATGTCGTAGAATCGCCCGAGCCATTTGGTGAGTTTGTTAGAAAATTGCAAAATATGGCAGAAATTGCCGAAAAACTATTTAAATGTTCAACGGATTACGATATACTCTTGTCAAGAAGTTCGTTCGGCGCAGAGAGGGGACGAAAACATGAAAAAACGGCGATATTTTGCGGGTGCTGCGGCAATTCTCTTTTTACTTTTGCTTTGCGGATTTGCACCGCAGAGCATCACGGAAGACAAGGATGCGCAGGTTTTACTGTATGAAACTTATGGTGAAAGCGAGATACTGGTCTACACCGGTCGTACGACGGTGCTGTATCGCCCGGACGGTCGTTCTGCCGAAGCACCGTTTAACGGGCAATATGCCGTTTTGCATGGCGATACCGTGACGGTTTTCGCCGAAACGGAGGAGTTCCTTGCCGTGGAGCGTTTCAGTGCGGAAACATTGGAGGAAACAGACCTGTTCGCTTTGCCTGTGACGAGCGGCCTGCGCTTTGCGGAAAGCGACAGCGCGGGCAGGCTTTATGCTGTTACCTACGGTGCGCCGAGCACATTGCAAGTGTTTGACGCGGCGGGTGAGCCCCTAACGGAATTCATATTTGAAGATAAAATATTCGGCATACAGACGGTGGATAGTACGCTTTATGTGCTGCTTTCGGAAAGTGCCGTGCAGATTTCGCTTGCAGGAAATGTGCCGACACTTTCCGGCACGGCGTTTACCTATGCGCCGGCTGCGCGGCCGTATAAGCTGCTTGGCAGCGACGTGTACGTCAACATGCAGGGCGAAGTGCGCTTGTTTTCCGGAGAAGAGTGGGCGGAAGACACGATCGTGACGGAGGCCGTTTTGAGCGGCGACATGCTCTACTGGCTTTCGGACACCTCGGAGGTCTCGCGCGTGCGCCGCGGCGACAAGGCGGAGTTCTTCACGCTTTCCGGCGAAGCGGCTGCGCTCACCGCAAATGCAGCGATCATCTGGCAAAACGGCGCACTGTGCAGAGAGTCGTTCGGTACATTTGTGCAGCCTACGCCCACACCTTCGCCCATCCCGACATCTACGCCGGAGCCGACCGCGACCCCAAAGCCCTCTAAAACGCCGAAGCCAACGGCTACCCCAAAACCGAGCATGACGCCGAAGCCAACGGCTACACCGAAACCGAGCACGACGCCGAAGCCAACGGCTACACCGAAACCGACCGCCACGCCGGATCCGGATGTCACGGCGAAGTTGCGTGTTTCCGGCCACATTTTGTACGCAGAACCGGGCGTTACGGCAGCAAAGCTACGGGCAGCGTTCCCACAGGCGGAAGTGGAAGTGTACACGTCATCCTCCGCAGCGGCCTCCGGCAGGCTGAAAACCGGTATGAGTGTGCTGATCGACGATGAGCTGTATACGGTCATTGTGCCCGGCGACATCAACGCTTCCGGCACCGTGAATACGGCCGATATGCGTCTTTTGCAGCGTGTGCTCGTCGGGGAGACGGAACTGACCGACACAGCCGCGCTTGCCGCCGACTTAAATGAAAATGGCAGGCCCGATGCCGCAGACCTTGTTCTGCTCGACGCCAAAATGCAGCGGGACTAAACCGCATAAAATGGAGATGCCATGGACATAAAAGCCGACGCATATATTGCTTTGACGATCTGAATTTCAGCGCGATGGGGGAGAGAACGTTCAAAAATGGTCATTTGGGTAAAAAGAAACCTCAGAAACCGAAGTTCCTGAGGTTTTGGTGGGCGCTAACGGACTTGAACCGCTGACCCCCTGCACGTCAAGCAGGTGCTCTAGCCAGCTGAGCTAAGCGCCCAATTTTCTGTTGCTCGATTATTATATAGCAAGTCCCCGAAAAATGCAAGTCTTTTTTGCGAAAAAGTTAAAATTAATTTTTCTTTCGTGAATATCACGAAAAAGTGCGTAAAATTTGGTGCACTGTTCGCAGAAATTTAAGGTTTCTTACAAAACTCATAAGAATCGCACATTTCTATTGTTTATTCCTTTTCTATGCCGTATAATGAAAATACTGAAAACTGTGAATAGAATGTGAATGAAAGCGGATGGCGGTTGCGCATTGCGCTTTGAATACGGAGATTTAGACAGAAGCGGAAATCTGAAAACAGACGATGACGTTGGTCCTGCACCAAGGCCGGAAAAGGAGAAACCATGAAAACACTGTCATATGTGAACTTTATCATTTCTATTTTATTTATGGCTTGCTACGCGTACCAGGCGGTCTACCTTGTGGCGGCGCTTTTAAAAAAGCAGAAAGTCTTCAAAGCGAAGAAGCTGCACCGCTACGGTGTGCTGATTGCCGCGCGCAATGAGGAAGCCGTCATTGCGCAGCTCATCCGCAGTGTGCGCGCGCAGAAGTATCCCGAGGAGCTTATCGATATTTTTGTTGTGGCGGATAACTGCACGGACAACACCGCGCAGGCGGCGCGCGAAGCCGGTGCGGTCGTTTACGAGCGCCACAATACGTATGCCGTGGGCAAGGGCTATGCGCTGCGTTTCTTATTAGAAAACATTTTTAAGAATTTCGGCGAATATGCCTACGACGGTTTTTTCGTCTTTGACGCGGATAATATTCTGGATGAGAATTTTATCTCCGAGATGAATCACGTTTTTGACAACGGCTACAAGGTTGTCACGTCCTACCGCAACTCGAAAAACTTTGGCGACAACTGGATCAGCGCGGGTTACTCCATTTTCTTCCTGCGCGAAGCGACGCAGCTCAATCGCGCCCGTATGATGTTCGGTACCAGCAGCTGCGTTTCCGGCACCGGCTTTTTGTTCAGCAGCGAGATTGCACGCGAAAACGGTGGTTGGAAGCATTTCCTGCTGACGGAGGACTTTGAGTTCACCGTGGACCGCATTTTAAAGGACGACACGGTCGGTTACTGCGAAAACGCCATTATTTATGACGAGCAGCCCACGCGGCTTGGGCAGTCCTTTACACAACGTGCCCGCTGGATTAAGGGCTATTTGCAGGTTTTCAGCCGATACGGCTTCAAAATGCTGAAAAAAACCGTTGTGGATGGCAGTTTTGCCTGCTTCGATATGATTATGAACAACATTCCGTGCCTTGTCTTGACCTGCGCTTCAATCGTGTTTAACGCGATTATGGTCGCGGCGGGCATTGTGACGCGCACGCCGGATATGGGCGTTTGTGTGCTTTCCGTGTGCAGCGGTATTTTCGGTTCTATACTGACGCTGTGGTTCGTCGGCGGCATTACGTGCATCACGCAGAGAAAGCGCATCCGTGCATCGAAAAAAGCGATGTTCTTCGGTTGGCTGTTGTTCCCGCTGTTTATTTTCACCTATGCGATTGCAATGGTTTACGCGGTGTTTACGAACATTGAATGGAAGCCCATTCAGCACAAAGTGGCGCTTAGTGTGGAAGACCTGAACGACACTACCAAAAAATAGCACAAAATTGCACTCAAAAACAGGGCGTGATTTGCTATAATCTATATTTGCTTATAAACGGCACCTGTGATAAAATAGTAAGAGATTACTTTGTCACAAGTGCCGTTTTTTGCGGCAGTACAAATCCTGATTTTTCCCCAGAAGAAAGGAATGGTCACAAACATGGTCACACGCGTATTTGTGGAGAAAAGAAAGGGATTCGATGTTGAAGCACGCCACATGATGGCGGATCTTCGTCAGAATCTCGGCCTCAAGGCTATTGAGGACCTGCGTATTTTGAACCGCTATGATGTTTCCGGTCTTTCCGGCGAGGAGTTCGAGGCGGCAGCCCGCACGATCCTTTCCGAGCCGAATGTGGACAACGTGTACGACGAAAACTACAAGATCAGCAGCGAATATCACGTCTTCGCAACGGAGTTTTTGCCCGGTCAGTACGACCAGCGTGCGGATTCCGCTTCCCAGTGCGTACAGCTCTTGACGCAGGGCGAGCGCCCGCAGGTCGCTTATGCAAAAGTGATCGCCGTTAAGGGCGACCTTTCCGAAGAGGAAATGGACAAGATTAAGAACTATATCGTGAACCCGGTCGAATCCCGTTTGGCATCGATGGAAAAGCCGGAGACGCTTGACATGAAGATCGATGTGCCGGCAGACGTTAAGCGCGTCACGGGCATGATCTCCTGGAGCGACGAGGAGCTTAGAAAATATTACGGCACCATGGGCTTTGCCATGACGTTTGAAGACCTCGCGTTCTGCCGCGATTATTTCCGCGACGAAGAGCACCGTGACCCGAGCGTGACGGAGCTGCGCGTGATTGATACCTACTGGAGCGACCACTGCCGCCACACCACATTCCTTACGCGTCTCAACAACATCGAGATCGAAAAGGGCAAGCTGAGCGGCGCCATCGAAAAGGCACTCGGCGAGTATTTTGCAGCCCGCGAAGAGCTGTATAAGGGCAAGGACAAGCCCGTTTCTCTCATGGACATGGCGGTCATCGGCGCGAAATACCTCAAAAAGCACGGCATGGTAGACGATCTGGACGAAAGCGACGAGATCAACGCCTGTTCCATTGAAGTGCCGGTCACGATCGACGGTAAGACCGAGCAGTGGCTCGTGCAGTTCAAGAATGAGACCCACAACCACCCGACGGAGATTGAGCCGTTCGGCGGCGCGGCAACATGCCTTGGCGGCGCGATCCGCGACCCGCTCTCCGGCAGAGCGTATGTTTATCAGGCGATGCGCGTTACCGGCAGCGGCGACCCGACTGTTCCGTTTAAGGATACGATGAAGGGTAAGCTGCCCACAAGAAAGATTACCACCGGCGCTGCGGCGGGCTATTCCTCCTACGGCAACCAGATCGGCCTTGCGACCGGTCAGGTCACGGAGCTTTATGACCCCGGTTATGTTGCAAAGCGCATGGAGATCGGCGCGGTCATCGGCGCATCTCCGAAGGCGAACGTCAAGCGCTTCGAGCCGAAGCCCGGCGATATCATTGTGCTGCTCGGCGGCGCAACGGGCCGTGACGGCTGCGGCGGCGCAACGGGTTCCTCCAAGGCGCATACGCTCGAATCCATCGAGGTTTGCGGCGCAGAGGTGCAGAAGGGCAACCCGCCGACCGAACGCAAAATTCAGCGTCTGTTCCGTGACCCGGAGGTTTCCACGCTCATCAAGCGCTGCAACGACTTCGGCGCGGGCGGCGTGTGCGTCGCCATCGGCGAGCTTGCACCGGGCCTTGAGATTGATTTGAACAAAGTCCCGAAGAAATACGAGGGCCTCGACGGCACCGAGCTTGCGATTTCCGAATCGCAGGAGCGTATGGCGGTCGTGCTCGACCCGAAGGATGTGGAGAAATTCCGTGCTAAGGCGCAGGAGGAAAACCTCGACGCGCAGGTCGTGGCCATCGTCACCGAAGAGCCGAGACTCAAGATGGAGTGGCGCGGCGACCGCGTAGTCGACCTGAGCCGTGCATTCCTCGATACGAATGGTGTGACGCAGAACGCAGACGCGTTCATCACCGCACCGGATGAAACGAAAAACTACCGCAACGCCGTACCGGCTTGCCTTGAGAATAAATCACTGGACGAGGCGTTCGCAGAGAACCTCTCCCGCCTCGAAGTCTGCGGCCAGAAGGGCCTTTCCGAGCGTTTCGATGCTTCCATCGGCGCAGGCACCGTTTTGATGCCGTTTGCCGGTAAGTATCAGCTGACGCCGGAAGACGCCATGGTTGCGAAGATTCCGCTGCTCACGGGTGAGACCGATGACGCCACCGCTATGGCTTACGGCTATATTCCGGGTATTGCGCGCTTCTCGCCGTTCCACGGCGCAGCATACGCCGTTGTGGAGAGTCTCTCGAAACTCGCAGCTGTCGGCGCAGATCCGATGAAGTCCCGCTTGACGTTCCAGGAGTACTTCGAGCGCCTGCACGATAAGCCGGAGCGCTGGGGCAAGCCTGCCGCAGCCCTGCTTGGCGCACTCACCGCGCAGCTGAACCTCGGCCTGCCGTCCATCGGCGGCAAGGACAGTATGTCCGGCTCCTTTGAAGACCTCGATGTCCCGCCGACGCTTGTCAGCTTTGCGGTGACGATGACGAAGGCCAGCAAGACGATCTCCGGCGCGTTCAAGAACGCCGGCAGCTACGCCGTGCTGCTGCCGATTCCGGAGGACAAGGAAACCGAGCTCCCGAACTGGGAAGCTTTGAAGGCATACTACAAGAACGTGCTTGCAAAAATCGCGGACGGCTCTGTTCTTTCCGCACACGTCGTCAAGGAAGGCGGCGCGGCTGCTGCCGTTGCAAAGATGGCGTTCGGCAACAAGCTCGGCTTCAAGTTCGAGAAGACTGCCGAAAACGCAGAGCTGCTTTTTGCCCCGAAGGCTGGCGCACTCGTCGTGGAAGTTCCGGCAGATGCACTTGAGAGCGTCAAGAATACATTCGACGCTGTTGTGCTCGGCACCGTTACCGATACGGCAAAGATTGAGCTGAACGGCAAAGCGCTCGACTTGGACGACCTCATTGAGACCTGGAACGGCAAGCTCGAAAAAATCTTCGCGAATAAAGCGGAGACCGTCGCCGTAGAATATGATGTGCCGCTCGATAACCACAAGTACACCGGCTCCCCGGTCATCCGCGTCGCAAAGCCGAAGGTATTCATCCCGGTATTCCCGGGCACCAACTGCGAGATCGACACGAAGCGTGCGTTTGAAAAGGCGGGCGCAGAGACCGAGATTCTTGTTGTGCAGAACCTCTGCGCAAAGGACATCGAATACACCATCGACCGCATGGAAAAGGCAATCCGCTCCTCCCAGATCATCATGATCCCGGGCGGATTCTCCGGCGGCGACGAGCCGGAAGGTTCCGGAAAGTTCATCGCGACAACGTTCCGCAATCCGAAGATCGCACAGGCGGTCACGGACTTGCTCGACACGCGCGACGGTCTTGTGCTCGGCATCTGCAACGGCTTCCAGGCGCTCATCAAGCTCGGTCTTGTCACCTACGGCAAGATCGTGGACCTCAAGGACGACGATCCGACCTTGACGTTTAACACGCTCGGCCGCCACGTTTCCCGCATGGTCTACACGCGCGTGACAAACACGAAGTCTCCGTGGCTCTCCGGCGTCAACGCAGGTGATGTCTTCGCCATCCCGGTCTCCCACGGTGAGGGCCGCTTTGTAGCGGATGACGCAGCGCTGAAAAAGCTCATCGAAAACGGCCAGATCGCCACGCAGTACACCACGCCGTGCGGCAAGGTGAGCGGCGACATCACATGGAACCCGAACGGCTCCGTGTGCGGCATTGAGGGCATCACAAGCCCGGACGGCCGCGTCTTCGGCAAGATGGGCCACAGCGAACGCAAGGGCGAAAACCTCTACTTTAACGTGCCGGGCGAAAAGGATCAGCAGATCTTTGAGAGCGGCGTGCGTTACTTCAAGTAATAAAAGGCAGAAACGCCTTATAAAATTCCGGTATGCGCGGGCAAAATGCTGCCCGCGCAGCCGCGTATAAGGACAATTTGGTTATGGACATTTTACAGAAAAGAACATGGGCGCAGATCGACCTCGACGCGGCGGCGCATAATTTTAAGGAAATTCGCCGCTATGTCGGCAACCGGTCGATGGTCTGCTGTGTGATTAAGGCAGATGCCTACGGGCACGGCGCGGTGCGCATGGCAGAGGAATACGAAGCCCTCGGTGCAGACTGGCTGGCGCTTTCCAACATTGAGGAAGCCTTGCAGGTGCGTCGTGCGGGCATCAAGCTGCCGCTGCTCGTGCTGGGCTATACCCCGGCGGAAGCCGCAGACGTGCTTGCCGAAAACGACATTGCGCAGTGCGCGTATTCTGCAGAATACTGCGCGGCGCTCTCCGAAAACGCCGTAAAAAGCGGCGTTAAGGTGAAGATTCACGTCAAGGTCGATACCGGCATGAGCCGCCTCGGATTCTATTTTCAGGACATTGAGCGCGACAAGGAGGCCGTAAGCGTTGTGGCAGAAGCGTGCCGCCGCCCGGGGCTTATCCCGGAGGGCATCTTTACGCATTTTGCCGTGGCAGATGGTGGCGAGAATGGCAAGGCATTTACCTTGAAGCAGTTCTCGTGCTTTATGGCGCTTATCGCGGAGCTTGAAAAGCAGGGCGTCACGTTTAAAATTCACCACTGCGCGAACAGCGGTGCAATCCTCGATTACCCCGAGATGCACCTCGATATGGTGCGTGCGGGCGTGATTTTATACGGCATGGAACCGTCGCTCAGCGTGGAGCATCACGCGGATTTCCGCCCGGTGCTCAGCCTGCACTCCGTCATTTCGCACGTGAAGGAGATTGAGCCCGGATCGGACATCAGTTACGACCGCACATTCACCGCAAAGGAACGCATGCGCGTCGCGACCATTCCGGTCGGCTACGCGGACGGCTACTCCCGCAGGCTTTCGAACCGCGGCAGTGTGCTCATTCACGGCACGCGCTGCCCGATTTTAGGTAAAGTCTGCATGGACCAGTGCATGGTGGATGTTTCCGCCGTGCCGCAGGCGAAGGTAGGGGACACCGTAACGCTCATCGGCCGCGACGGCGAGGATGAGATCACCGCGGCGGAAATTGCCGGCATCATGGAGACAATCCACTATGAAGTGGTGTGCGACATCTCAAAGCGCGTCACACGCGTTTACCTGAAAAACGGCAAAGAAGTCAGTGTTCTGGACTGTATTTTGGACAAATATTGATTGTAAAGCAGCGGCTTTTGGCTCCGTTCAGCCGGGTCGCTGCTTTAAATTTATAGTGATTTGGAAGGATGAAAGTGATGGAAAAGCTTTTAAAACTGCGCGATGAAATGAAAGAGGATTTGCTGCACGGTTCTATTTTCCCGTTCTGGGAGCAATATACCATCGATCACGAAAACGGCGGCTTTTACGGCGCCGTGACGGTTGATAAGGTTATTCACAAGGACGCGTCCAAGGGCCTCGTGCTAAATGCACGTTTGCTGTGGACATTTGCGGGCGCGTACCGCATTTTCGGCGACGAGAAGTATAAGGAGCTCGCCGACCGCGCGTTTAACTACATTGTTGAGCGCTTCTGGGACCACAAAAACGGCGGCGGTTTCTGGATGCTGCATGCAGACGGCTCTGTGGAAGACGACACGAAAATGACCTACGGCCAGGGCTTTTTGCTGTATGCGTTCTCCGAGTACGTCCGCGCAACGGGCAGCGAGGAAGCACGCAGATATGCCGATATGACGTATGATTACATCGAAAACGAGTGCAAAGAGGGCAACTATTACCTTGAAAACGCACGCGGCACGGGCAGCAGCAACGGCGCCATTACAGAGGCGGGCAACCTTTCCATGAACACGCATATCCACATTCTGGAGCCGATGACGTGCTACTTCCGTATTCGCCACGATGCCTGCGTGGAGGAGAGCCTTGTGAACCTCATCGAGATCACCGCACGCAGAATTTACGACACCGAGCACCACCATTTTGTCATGTTTTTCAACGATAAAATGGAGCCGCTGCCGGGCGAGGTTTCGTTCGGCCATGACATTGAGGGCTCCTGGCTGTTGACGGAAGCTGCCGAAGTGCTCGAAAAGTACGGCGCAGATAAAGCCCGTGCGGAAAAGCTCCTTGAGGAAGCGAAGGAGGTCGCCATTAACATGGTGAACTTCACGCTGAGCCACGGCATGGATACGGACGGCGGTCTGTTTGACGAGGGTCACGAAGAAGGCGGCATCGCTGTGCCGAATAAGGTCTGGTGGGTGCAGGCGGAAGCCGTTGTCGGCAGCGTGAACGCATGGCAGATTACGGGCGACGAGAAGTATCTCGATTCCGCGCTGAAAAGCTGGGCATACATCAAAGCCGAAATCATCAACGGCCCGGCGGGCGAGTGGTTTGCAAGCGGTAAAAATTCCCCGGACGAGGAAAATTCGCACCTGCTGTGCGGCCCGTGGAAGTGCCCGTACCACAACGCCAGAGCCGCGTTTGAAATTTACGAGCGCTGCGAGGCACTGGAAAAGTAAACAGCAACAGCAAAGCCCTGCCGAGAAAATTCCCGGTAGGGCTTTTGTCATGTTTAAATTAAATTTAATCGAACCCGTAGTTTTCCACACCCGAAAGCTCGGAGTGCGTTTTGGCATAGCTCTGCGCGGCGGTGTAAAAATCCTCCCAAGTTTTCTCTGGTGCACCGGGGGAAAGCGGATGCAGGCGCAAATTGCTGTCCTCACGCACGGTGGCATAAGCGTAATCGCTGTAAATCAAAATGCCCGTCACATTGTCGAGCAGGTCGTAGCTTCGCGGCAACTCGTAAATGGTCTCCGTATCCGTCGTTTCGAGCACCTCAAGGTCAAATACGTGCCTGTACTGCCCGGTGACGTACAGAGCGCTGAGGTCGGTGAACCCGTTTTCAAGAAAAACAGGGGAGTCGGCGTCAAAATAGAGCCGCAGCACGGAAACGTCGCCCTCTGTGCCGCCGAATTCGAGTGCGGGCACATCGACCTTGTGCGCCGCGCAGCCGGAAAGCAAGAGCAGCAAACCGAGCAGAAGCAAAACGGACAATAAACGCTTTTTCATGTGCATACCCCCTTTTGGAAAACAGGCGGTGTGTGGGTTTCCTTATTTATTCAGTAATTCGTCAACCTCAACGGGTTCCAGCTCTTTTAATGCCGGGTGGTCGGTCAGCGTTTTCAGCATGCGCCAACCGAAATGATTTTCTTCCAAATTCTCCGGCACGGGACGGAAGCCGAAATCAAGGTACAGCTTTGCGGCGACCCACGTGGTGGTCTGGGTGGGCACGAACAGCTCTTTGTAGCCGAGCGCCTGCAAACGGTGCAGCGTGTGCGCGATGAGCGGGCGGGAAAGTCCCTTGCCTTGCGCGTCGCGGCTTACGGAAACCCAATGCAGCCAGCCACCGGGCAGCTTTTCATCGAAAAACGCCGTTGCGGTCGCAACCTTCTTGCCGTTCGGGTCGACGATGAAGAACATTCTGTCGGGCAGAACGCCTTCGTGCTTGCCGTAGTAGTGCTGCCACGCGTCCACGCCTTCTTCAAAAGTCGAAAACTCTTTCGCTGATTTTTCAATCTCAATCCACGTATCGCGGTCGCCGCGGGTGTAGGTTGTGAACGAATACCCCGCGGGCAGATCATAATGCGGAATTTCCGTTTCCGCCGGCATGGTCATGAACAGATGGTAGTACTTCAAACGGCTGTCGTGATTATCTAAATGTAAAGAAGCTAAGTCTTTCATAGATTTGATTATGAATTAGGATTCATTTCTGCCGCAGCATTTCTTGTATTTCTTGCCGCTGCCGCACGGGCACGGGTCGTTTCTGCCGGGCTTTTTGCCGTTTTTGCGCACCGGCTGCTTGACGGCCGGCGTATCGGAGGATGTTGTGCCGGTCTCCTTGGCGACGGCTTCACGCTTCGGTGCTTCCGGCGTCTTCAGGCGCACAGTCAGAATCATGCGGGCGGTGTTTTCGCGGATCGTGTCGATCATCGCGTCAAACATGTCAAAGCCCTCTTCGCGGTATGCAATGACCGGGTCTTGCTGGCCGTAGGCGCGCAGACGGATGCCCTTCTGGAGCTCATCCATCGCATCAATGTGATCCATCCACTGCGTATCGACGTTCTTCAGCAGCACCACGCGCTCCACTTCACGCATGATCGGCGGGGTGAACGCCTTTTCACGCAGGTCGTAAAGCTTGTGCGCACGCTCCTTGAGAAAATCGATGACCGTTTGCTGCTCGAGATCCTCAAACGCCTGACCCTCATAGTGCAGCTCATCCGGATTGACCATCCAGCCGAGGTAGTGGTCGCGCAGACCGCGGAGATCCCAGTCGTCGTGCAGGGTGTTCTCCGGCAAGAAGCGCTTGACGTTCGCTTCGATGGCCTGATCGATCATGGACATAATCTGCGGCTTCACGTTGTCGCCGTTCAGCACACGGTCACGCTGCTCATAGATGATCTCGCGCTGGCGGTTCATCACGTCGTCATACTGCAGAACGTTCTTACGAATGGCAAAGTTTCTGCCCTCGACCTTCTTCTGTGCGTTTTCGATGGTGTTGGAGAGGATAGACGCTTCGATCGGCATGTCCTCGTCCACATTCAGGCGGTCCATAATGGTCTGGATGCGGTCGCCGCCGAACAGACGCATGAGGTCGTCTTCAAGAGAGATGTAGAAGCGGCTCTTACCGGGATCGCCCTGACGGCCCGCACGGCCGCGCAGCTGGTTATCGATACGGCGAGATTCGTGGCGCTCCGTACCGATGATGTACAGGCCGCCGAGCTTGCGAACTTCCTCTGCCTCCGGCGCAATCTCCGCTTTGTATTTTTTATTGAGCTCCGCAAATGTCTTGCGGGCATTCAAAATCTCTTCATCGTCCGTGTAGCCGTAGGCGGAAGCCTCGCCGATGAGCTCCTCGGAGAACTGCATGCGGCGCATTTCGGCACGCGCCATGAACTCTGCGTTACCGCCGAGCAGAATATCCGTACCACGGCCGGCCATGTTCGTTGCGATGGTCACGGCGCCCTTACGGCCTGCCTGTGCGACGATTTCGGCTTCTTTTTCATGGTACTTTGCGTTCAGCACTTCGTGCTTGATGCCGCGGCGCTTCAGCATGGCGCTGAGCTGCTCGGATTTTTCAATCGTGATGGTACCGACCAGCACCGGCTGACCTTTTTCGTGGTGCTCGATGATGTCGTTGATAACGGCATTGAACTTGCCCTTTTCGGTTTTGTAAACAACGTCCGGGCAGTCTTCACGAATCATCGGCTTGTTTGTCGGAATCTCTACAACGTCCAGTTTGTAAATTTCGCTGAACTCGGATTCCTCGGTCATAGCCGTGCCGGTCATGCCGGAGAGCTTGTTGTAAAGGCGGAAGAAATTCTGGAACGTGATGGTTGCAAGCGTTTTGCTTTCGCGCGCGATTTTCACGCCTTCCTTCGCTTCAATGGCCTGGTGCAGACCTTCGTTGTAGCGTCTGCCGTACATCAGACGGCCGGTGAATTCATCAACGATGATGACTTCGCCGTCGCGCACGACGTAATCGATATCGCGCTGCATGATGCCGTTCGCCTTGATCGCCTGATTGATGTGGTGCTGAATGGTGATGTTGTCCGGGTCCGTGAGGTTTTCCAAGCTGAAGAACTGCTCGGCTTTTTTTACGCCGCGCTTGGTGAGCGTTGCGGTCTTCTGCTTTTCGTTGATGATATAATCGTAATCCTCGTAGATCTCGTCATTGTCTTCCTTTTCGTTCGTCTCCGCCACGCGGATGGGGCGCAGGGTCTTTGCGAAGCGGTCGGCGACGTTGTAAAGCTCGGTGGACTGCTCGCCCTGACCGGAAATGATGAGCGGGGTACGCGCCTCATCGATGAGGATGGAGTCCACCTCGTCCACGATGGCGAAGTTATGGCCGCGCTGCACCTTGCGCTCCTTGTAGGTGACCATGTTGTCACGCAGGTAGTCAAAGCCGATCTCATTGTTCGTTGCGTATGTGATGTCGCAGGCGTAGGCTTTTTTCTTTTCGTCCGGCTCCATGCCGGGAATGGCAAGGCCTACGGTGAGACCGAGGTAGTTGAACACACGCGCCATCATTTCGCCCTGATATTTTGCAAGGTAATCGTTGACGGTGACGATGTGCACACCCTTGCCGCTTAAAGCGTTGAGGTACGCCGGGAGGGCAGCGGTGAACGTCTTGCCTTCGCCGGTCTTCATCTCGGCGATGCGACCCTGATGCAAAATGATGCCGCCGATAATCTGTACCGGGAACGGCTTGATGGAGAGCACGCGCCACATGGCTTCGCGGCACGTTGCAAACGCTTCAGGCAGGATGTCGTCAAGGGAAGAGCCAAGGGAGAGGCGCTCTTTCAACACGGCGGTCTGGCCCTTCAGCTCCTCATCTGTCATTTTTGTGTATTTGTCATCGAGCGCGAGCACCGCTTGCTTAAGCGGTTCAATGCGCTTTAATTCTTTCTTGCTGTAGCTGCCGAACAGCTTTGTGAGTAGGTTCATGGTTCGGGAACACTTTCCTTTCTTTCGCGCGGATTCCCCGCGCGCGGCATATAAATCAGTATAGCATGGAACAGCATAAAAAAGCAAGCGATAGGGGCATATTCATGAAAACTTTATAGGTGATCAAAAAGAAGCGCATTTTAAAACGCAAAAACGGCAGTGCAATTCGAGAAAAACAGCAAAATACAGGATAGCCTTAGCCGAAATGCACAAAAAACTCTTTTTTTCCAAATCATAAACAGCTTATGAACAAAATGTGACTTTTTATTCGGTTTTCTCTTGATTTTCGCAAAATTAGAGGCTATACTATAGGTAACAATTCCTGTTTTTCCGATGTGTGCAAACCATAACTGGTCAAAAAAACGAAGAACAGGAAATTCTTTAATTTATAGGAGAGTGAACATCCTTGGACAAATTCTTCAAAATTTCCGAGCGTGGCTCGAACGTCCGCACAGAGATCATTGCCGGTCTCACGACGTTCTTCGCGATGGCTTACATCGTAGTCACGAACCCGAACCAGATTGTTAGCTTCAACCATCTGGCTCCGGATGCCGACCCGGCCTTCCAGCAGATTTGGAACGCTGTGTATGTCGCATCCATTCTGGCAGCAATCATCGGTACGCTGCTGATGGCTCTGTATGCGAAGATGCCGTTTGCACAGGCTTGCGGCATGGGTCTGAACTCCTTCTTCTTCGTATCCTTCATTCTGCCGGAAATCATCTCCGGCGGCGACGTCATCAAGGGCTACCATGCAGGCCTCGTCATCATTCTGGTTTCCGGTATCGTCTTCCTGCTGTTCTCTGTCACGGGTCTCCGTGTCAAGGTTGCAAAGGCTCTTCCGGACTGCCTCAAGAAAGCAATCCCGGCCGGTATCGGTCTGTTCATCGCTTTCCTCGGCTTCCAGAATGTCGGCATCATCCAGACTAACCAGTACACGCTCGTTCAGTTCGTCGATATCCACGGCGCACTGAAGGCAGGCGCATTCTTTGCGGATGTTGAAGGTGCAAAGGCATTTATGCCGGCTATCCTCGCATTCCTCGGTCTGCTCGTCATTGCAATTCTTGAAAAGCACAACGTCAAGGGCGGCGTGCTCATCAGCATCGCAGGCATTTCCGTTCTGTACTATCTCCTTTCCGGCACGACCCCGACCTTCGACATGAGCCAGATCGGCCAGACCTTTAAGGATTTCGGCTCCATCGGCATCACCGGTGTGTTCCAGGCTGACGCTTGGCAGCGTGCGTTCACAGGCTCTGAGCTCGGCGGCATCTTCTCCGCAATCATGCTCATCGTTACGTTCTGCCTCGTCGATATGTTCGACACCATCGGCACCCTGTACGGCACCGCTTCTCAGGCAAACATGCTGGATAAGAACGGCGATCCGATCAACGTTAACCAGTGCATGACCAGCGACTCCGTTGCAACGGTTGCGGGCGCTGTTTGCGGTACTTCCACCTGCACCACGTTCGTTGAGTCCGCTGCTGGCGTTGGCGCCGGCGGCAGAACCGGCCTTACGAGCCTTGTTGTTGCAATTTGCTTCGCGGTTTGCCTGTTCCTCAGCCCGGTCGCTTCTCTTGTTCCGACCTGCGCTACGGCTCCGGCACTCATCTATGTCGGCGTTCTGATGATGAAGGGCTTCGCAAAGGTCGATATGTCCGACCTGCGCAGCGCTGTTCCGGCGTTCCTCGCTCTCATCATGATGCCGCTGACCTACTCTATCTCCAACGGTATCGGTATCGGCGCGATCGCTTATGTGCTCATCACGCTCTTCACCGGTAAGTACAAGAAGAATGACATCGGTATCACCATTATCGCTGCGCTCTTCGTCATTAAGTTTGTCTTTGTTACGATGTAATTCGTACATAAAACGAACTTTAGCTTGAGATAACATAAGAGGCGCTCGCTTGTGATTTTTCACGGCGGGCGCCTTTTTTCGTTTTATTGCGCGTTTTTGTCCTGCTATACTTTGGGCATATCGGAAGAGTAAAAGGAGCAGGCGATGAAACAGGCGGATAGTTTGCTTTTAAACGCGTTGAAAGCAGCGGTACATAACGAAAAAGCGGCGCTCGGTGTGCTGCCGCAGGAAACACAGACGGAGCTTTTGCGCCAGGCGGTGCGCCACGGCGCGCTGCCGCTTGTTCTTGATGCGTGCGGCAATGCACTGAAAGCTGCGCGGCAAATGGCGTTTTGCCAAACGGCAGAGCAGATTTTGAAAACGCAGGTATTTTTACAGCTTTACAGCAAGCTGCGCGAAATGAAATTGCATCCGCTCGTGCTGAAAGGCCCGGTGTGCGCTGCGCTGTACCCGAAGCCGGAGCTGCGGCTGTTCTCGGATGTCGATTTACTGGCGGTTTCGGGTGAATTTGACCGCACACGCAATGCTTTATTGCGGCTCGGCTGCCGCACAGCAGGTGAGAGTGTCGATCCGCTTGAACAGACATTTTACCTGCCCGGCAGTCCGCTCGTTTTAGAACTGCACGGCGCGGCGTTCCCGGAAAACGATGCGTACGGGCACATGAAAGCTTTTTTTGCGCATGAAAAACTGCGCACGGAAACCGTTTCCGTGCAGGGCGAAGAAATTTATACGCTCGGCGCGAACGAGACGTTTTTGTACCTTTTGTGCCACAGCTTAAAGCACTTTCTGCACGGCGGATGCGGCATCCGCGCGGTGTGTGATTTGCTGTTGTTTGCCGAAAAGCATGAAAAGGAGCTTGACAAACTGTATTTGCGCCGCTGCTGCGAAAAGCTTTCGGCACTCGAATTTTTGACGGCGCTCTTTGAAATCGGCGAGAAATATCTCGGCTTTGGGAAAACGGAAAGCTTAGCGCTGCTTCGCGTGCACCCTGCGCCGGATGAGACTGCGCTTTTAGAGGATATTTTGGCAGGCGGCGTGCACGGTGCGGCAGAAAAAAGCCGCTTGCACGGTGCGAACATGACGCTGCACGCGGCGGCTGTGCAGAATGCAGGAAAACGCGAGTGCTTTTCCGTGCTGCGTGCGGCGTTCCCTTCTGCAAAAGCGATGCATTGCGCGCCGCATAGCTTGCCTGCCGCATGGGGAAGGCGACTTATACGCTACGGTAAGGAAAACATTCAAAACCGTACGAGTCTTAGAAAAAGTGTCGAGATCGGCAAGCGGCGCGTGGCGCTCCTCAAAACATATCACCTCATAAAATAAGCCGGCGGCTGCGCCCAACTCGGGTACAGCCGCCGGTGCTTTATTTTTGATTAACGGATGCGGAACGTCTTGATCTCATACGGCTTGATGGTGAATTTGAATGTACCGCCTTCGACCGGGACATCCGTGAGCGCATTCTCCTGCAAGTCACACTCCGTAACGGAAGCGATGGGGCGGTTCCAATGCAGTTTTGTCGTTGTGCGGGCGTTTTCACATTCGTACAGACGCACGATCACGCCGTCGCCGTCTTCCGCCTGCTTGACGGTTTCCAAAATGACGTTTTTTGCGTCCACACTCGCGAGAGAGTACGCTTCGCCTGCTATGCCGCCTGCGGTGGCGCGCACAGGCTGATTCAGGAAGTACGCCTGCGCTACGGTCTCCGCGCTGCGCCATGTTTCGGCGTGCGGGTAGAGCGCGTAGGTGAATACGTGCATCTCCTGATCGGCGACAGGGTTCGGCTCTGTGCCGGATTTGATGAGCGTCAGCGCCATTTCGCCGTTGTGCACGGAGTGACCGTATTTGCAGTCGTTTAACAGGCTGATGCCGTAGTGACCCTCGGAAACATCGATCCACTTTTGGCCGCAGCTCTCAAAGCGTGCCTGATCCCAGCTCGTGTTCTGATGTGTTTTGCGCGTCACGTTGCCGAACTGAATCTCAAATGTTGCTTCGTCCGTGTGTACGTCCATCGGGAAGTGGGCTTTCAGGAGGTGCTGGTGCTCTTTCCAGTCGACCGTCGTCTCAAAGTCGATGCGCGGGCACGCGGCGTAGAAGTGAATTTTCTGGCAGATGACCGAACGGCTGACCGTGCGCTCAATCTCGAGAGTTGCGCGCACGGGGCCGCGTTCCGTCCATTCCATGCGCTGCACGATGCGCAGACGGTAAAGCTCATCACAAATGCGCTCCACACGTTTAGCGAGATACCTCATAGTTGCAACTCCTTTTCTATAGCGGTTTGGGGTTTCGTAAAGATTGGCGCTTTTGACTTGATTTTAGCATAATAAGGTACAGAAAACAAGATAAAATGCACAGATTCTTCCGGCTTTTCACACATTAGAATTGTCTTTACGCACACGTCGCGTCGAAAATGCAGAAAAACAAGTTATTTATGCACAGAACATAAAAAATAATTGAAAATCAGCGGAAAGTACGCTATACTAAATCTATAAATCAGAGCGTATTTTGAGAAAAGCAACGGTGGCTCAGCCCCGAAAACACCCGGAAAAACAGCGGTTTTGGAGTGCCGTATTCAAATCACATCACATAGAAAACAGAGGAAAAAATATGCGAAAAAAGGCTTGGATCCTTTTGCTTTTTGCCACGCTTATTGCGCTGCTTTGCGCATGCAGCGATACGGCACAGCAACCGGAGACGGAAAAACCGAAAATACGTATCGGCGGCACAACGTATGCGCCGTATTTTTACCGCAATATCGGCGGCAACTATACCGGCATCGACGTGGAGATTGCCGAGGAAGCCTGTGCGCGTATCGGGTATGAGCCGATCTTCGTGGAGCTCGATATCGACAAGGGCTTTGAGCTTTTGGATGAAGACTATGTGGATTGCCTTTGGTGCTGCCTGACGATGGAAGGCAACGAAGATAAGTTTATTTGGGCAGGGCCGTATATGTACACGCAGCGCGTGGTCGTGGTGCCGGCGGACAGCGAGATTGAAACACTGGAAGACCTTGCCGGAAAGTGCGTGGCGGTGCAGGCCGGCTCTATAAGCGAGGAGATCATTTTAAAAGGGCTGAACCCGAATTTGCCGGAGATTACGGACCTTTCCACATTCAGCACGATGGGCGAGGTGTTTACTTCGCTGCGCAAGGGCTATGCGGATGCGGCCATCGGGCATGAAAGCTCGCTGAGATTATATACGGACGAATACCCGGACGGCTACCGCTACCTCAACATGAACATGTACAGCGACGCCGTGGGCGTGGCATTTAAACCGGACGGCGATGCAGTACTGGCAGAAAAGCTGACGCAGACGCTGCTTGAAATGCGCGAAGACGGCACAACGGCCGCTATTGTGAAAAAATATGGGTTGGATGCCGAAAAAAGCGTGAACGGAGGTACCGAATGATGCCGAAGTTCAAGGGAAAAACAAAACCGAAGCTCCATAAGCCGAGCATGGAAACGGTCATGCGGTGGATGGTCACGCTTCTTCTCGGCTTTGTTGTGCTGCTGCCGGTATTTGCAGGCGTAACACAGTATGAACAGAACAGGGCGAAAGCGGATGTTGAGGACGTACTCGCTTTTATGCAGACGAGCTGCCGCAAGTACGACAACTACCGCTTGGCCAATACCACCGAAGCGCTGCAGGATGTTTTGACCAAAGTCAAAACACTGACGGTGTACCGTTACGAAGAGGAAGATGCGCTTTTAAACGAAAACCGCTTACAGCGTTATGCGAAATTTCAGTATTTGACCGGCATTTTTGTTTTGGATGAAAATTTCTCCGTGCTGGCTCATTACGACAAAGCGGGCAAGGATGAAAGTCTGCTGCTCAGCCAGATAATAGGGGACAAAAATGCGGCGGATATTTTGAACTATCCGCAGAAAACCTATGCCGACCAGATTTGTTTAAACGACAATACGTATAACTACGCCATTTCCGCACGGCAGGATAAACCGGGTCTCGTTATTTGCTATACGGACGTCACGCGCTTTCAAAACGATAAAAATGAGCTTTCTCTCTCCACTATGCTGGATGCTGAAATGTTCCGGCAGGATGTGACCGTCGTCATCACGGACGGCATGCGCGTTATCAGCACGAATTGCGAGCAGCTGGAGAACATACTTGTGCAGTATTATCCTATTGCTGACGTGCTCGTTGGAGGGGAGCAACTTACACCGGACACATTGCTGCAATTAAAAAACGACAGCGGCACATGGTACGGTATGTTCACCCAGTACAGAGATTATTATTTGTATGCCTTTTTCCCGAGTCACGTAGTCTACGCAAGTCGCCGCGGTTGGATGCTGCTGTTTACGGCAATCTACCTGTTTTGCGGCATGGGGTACCTTATTTGGCGGCAGTACAGTAAAAAGCGCCGCTTACTGCGTATGGAAAAGGAATACCACCTTGTCAGCGCCATTTCGAGCATTTACCTGTCAAACCTGCTCATTCACCCGCAGGACGATACATGGGAGCCCGTTGTGCAGAGTGAGCGCATGAAAGCAATTACAAACGGTGTTTTAAGCGCAAAAGCCATGCTGGAAAAGTTTAACACCGAGTGCGTAGCCGAGGCGTACCGGGAGGAATTCCGTGCGTTTACGGACCTCGATACCGCTCAGCAGCGCTTAGAGGGCAAGGCTTTTGACGGCTTCACAATGGAAAATGTGGAGGGCAAGTGGTACCAGCTTCTTCTTGTGCCGCAGCGCCGCTTTACGCACCGGGAAAAGCCGAGCTCACTCATGCTTTTGTTCCGCGATGTTTCGGAGCAAAAGGAGCGCGATATGGAATATCAGGAAAACCTGCGCCGCGCAGCAGAGGAAGCTACCCTTGCAAACGCCGCCAAAACGGATTTCCTGCGCCGCATGAGCCATGACATCCGCACACCGATCAACGGCATCCGCGGCATGGTACAGATTGCCGACCGTTTCCCGAATGACGCGAAAAAGCAGGCGGAATGCCGCGCAAAGATTATGCGGTCTTCGGATTTTCTTTTAGAGCTTGTAAACGATGTGCTCGATATGAGCAAGCTGGAATCCGGCGAAATGCAGCTTGAGGAAGTGCCGTTCAATTTGAACGAGCTGCTGCACGATGTGGGCACGCTGCTCTCCACGCAAGCGCAGGCGCGCGGTATTACGTATACCATCACAATGGAAGATAAGCGCGAAAAGCATGTCATCGGTAGCCCGCTGCATTTAAGACAGATCTTTCAAAACATCGGAGGCAACGCCATCAAGTATGGCAGAGCCGGCGGCTATGTACATGCTACGTGCAGCATTGTTTCACAAACAGAGAACACCGTTCGCTACCGCTTTATCTGTGAAGATAACGGCTGCGGCATGAGCGAAGAATTCCAAAAGCATATGTTTGAGCCGTTCTCGCAGGAAAATTCCGGTGCACGCACTACGTATCAGGGTACAGGGCTCGGCCTTTCCATCGTGAAAAAACTCGTGGATGCCATGGGCGGCACCGTCACCGTGGTCAGCGAAAAGGGCGTGGGCACCACATTCATCACGGAGATTCCGCTGAAGCTCGACCCCGCGGCGTTTGATGCCGAAAAGCCGGAGGAAGAGATCGATACCACCGTGTTCCGCGGGCTGCATGTGCTGCTTGTGGAGGATAACGAAGTGAACATGGAGATTGCGGCGTTCCTGCTTGAGGACAGCGGCGCCGAGGTCACAAAAGCATGGAACGGCGCAGAGGGGCTGGAGAAATTCAACGCCTCGGCCCCGGGTACGTATGATCTCATCTTAATGGACATCATGATGCCCGTGATGAACGGTTTGGAGGCGGCAGAGAAAATCCGCGCGCTCGACCGCCCGGATTCGGAGACCGTGCCGATCTTCGCCATGACGGCAAACGCGTTTTCCGACGACGCCGCCCGCAGCCGCAAAGCCGGTATGAACGAGCACCTCACAAAGCCGCTCGACCTTGAAAAGATCACAAAAGCGGTGCGCAAATACTGCAAGAAAAATAGCCGATAAAAGCCATAAAACGGCGGTGTGCCTTTAAAAGCGGTTGCGCCGCCGTCTTTTTATGAGCTGCAGTGTGCCTGTTTCTACCAAAACACCAATGTGCGGAAATTTCATAAATTGATTCTGAAAATAAGATGAATTCCTGTGGGAATTTTCTCCACATGAAGCTTGAAATCATAGTGTTGATATGATAAAATAATAGCGCGAATTTTGCAATTCTGGTGCTTTATGCAGAAAAAGAGAATTTTGGACGCGGTTTTCGCATTTTAAGCCTATAAAACTGCTCGATTATGCGAAAAGCAGCATAAATATACGAAATACGAAGCTCGGTTTAGAAAGGGAGGACGTTCCATGGCTTATATGCGACTTGGCGATCTGCTGATTGCGGCAGGTGCCATTACGCAGGAGCAGCTTGAAGAAGCGCTGACCATTCAAAAGCAGAAGAAAGAACGTCTCGGCGACGTTCTGATTGAAAGTAACATCATCACGGAGCGGCAGCTCATTGAAGCACTGCAAATGCAGCTCGGCGTCGATTTCATTGATTTAACGGCGATCTCCATTCCGTTGGAGCTCGCCAAATTTGTGCCGCGCGCCATCGCGAAAAAATACAACGTGGTGCCGGTAAAGCTTGTAAAAGACGAGCTCTTTGTTGCCATGAGCGATCCGTTGAACTTCGTTGCGCAGGAAGAGATTAAGGCCGCTTCGCATAAGCGCGTTGTGCCGATGATCTCCACGCGCCGCGCGACCGAGCAGGCCATCGGCACATTGTACGGCAGCGAAGGCACGGCCCGCGCCATTGAAGAAATGAAGCGCGAGGTCGGCACATCCACACCGGATATCGTACCGGTGCAGATGAACCAGACGGATGCCGGCAACGCGTCTGCCGCGCCAACGATCCGCTTTGTAAACTCCGTCATTGAGCGCGCCTTTTTGGAGCGCGCGAGCGACATTCACCTTGAGCCGCAGGAGGGCGAAATGGTGGTGCGCATGCGTATCGACGGCATTTTGAGAAAGATTTTGACCGTGCCCGCAAATTTGCAGAGCAACGTTATTTCCCGCCTGAAGATCATGGGCGGCATGAATATTTCCGAGCGTAAGATCCCGCAGGACGGCCGTGCCATGGTGCAGGTGCGTCACCACGAGATCGACCTGCGTATCTCGTCCATGCCGACGATCTACGGCGAAAAGATTGTTTTGCGTTTGCTCGATAAATCCGGGCATACGATCACGAAGCAGTCCATCGGCCTTGAGGGCACAGACCTGCAAAAGTATGATGCGCTGCTCAAAAACAGCAGCGGCGTGATTTTGATTGTGGGCCCGACCGGTTCTGGTAAATCCACGACGATGTGCGCCATGCTGCAGGAGCTTGCAAATGAGGAAACGAACCTCATGACGCTGGAGGATCCGGTGGAATACAACATTCCGGGCGTTAACCAGTGCCAGATCAACGAAAAGACCGGCATGACGTTTGCGACAGGACTGCGCGCCATCTTGCGTCAGGACCCGGATGTCATTTCCGTCGGTGAGATTCGCGACGGAGAGACGGGCGCCATTGCCATTCGTGCTGCTATTACGGGCCATTTGGTGCTTTCTACTTTGCATACGAACGACGCTGTTTCCGCCATCGACCGCTTGGTCGATATCGGCGTGGAGCCGTACCTCATTTCCAGCGCGCTGCGCGGCGTCATTTCCCAGCGCCTTGTGCGCAAGGTCTGTCCGCACTGCAAGAAGGCGTATAGGCCGGAGGCGGAGGAGCTTGCCATGCTCGGCCTGCCGGAGAACGCCAACGTGCAGTTCTACCGCGGCGAGGGCTGTCATGAGTGCTACCACACCGGCTACAAGGGTCGCCGTGCCGTCTTTGAAATCTTCATGCTCAACGGGCGCATTCGCCGCATGGTTACAGAAGGCGCAAAGTACGATGCGCTTTTAAGGGCAGCAGTGGAGACGAACTTTGTCACGATGCGCGAAAATTGCCGTAACCTTGTTTTGCGCGGCGAGATCAGCGCAGCGGAAGCCGCGCGCGCCATCAATTCCACAGCGGATTGACATTCTGCTGAAAATCTGTTGAAAACTTGCTCATAACTTTCGGAAAGGACGCAGTCGCCGCGTTTCGGCGATGGTTTTAATATGCTTGAAATCAGCGAAATCATCGCGCAGGCGCAGCAAAAAGGCGCTTCCGATATTCATATTGTCACCGGCCTGCCGGTGAAATGCCGCATAGACGGCAAGGTGCAGAACCTCACGGAGAAAGTCCTCACGTGGGAAGACTGCGAATACTACGCAAAATGCCTTGCGGGCGACCTTTTCCACGAGATCGAATGCATCGGCGAGCTTGATTTGGCGCGGACGTTTCCGTGCGGAGCGCGAACCAGAATCAATCTGTTCCGCCAGCAGGGGGCGGTTTCGGCGGCGATCCGTATTTTGGCGGATACCATCCCGGAGATCGAGGCGTTGAATTTGCCGCCGGTCGTTTCCGAATTCCCGGAGTACCGCAGCGGCATCATTTTAGTCACGGGTGAAACGGGTTCCGGCAAATCCACGACGTTGGCGGCGATTTTAAATCGCATCAACCATACGCGGCGCAGCCACATCATCACGCTGGAAGACCCGATTGAGTACATTTACGAGCCGGATCAGTGCATCATTAACCAGCGCGAGATCGGCAAAGACACCAGAAGCTACGCAGACGGCCTGCGGTCTATCCTGCGTGAGGACCCGGACGTTATCCTCATCGGCGAGATGCGCGACCTCAATACCATTGAGACCGCATTGACGGCGGCGGAAACGGGCCACTTGGTCTTCGCCACCCTGCACACAAACTCCGCAGCGGATTCCGTTGACCGCATGGTGAACGTGTTCCCGGAGGGGCAGCAGCGTCAGATTCGATTGCAGCTTTCCACTACGTTGCGTGCGGTGCTTTCGCAGCAGCTGTTGCCGAAGCGCGCAGGCGGCCGGGCGGCGGCGTGCGAAGTCATGATGGTGAACAGCGCCATCAAAAATTTAATCCGCGAGGGCAAGACCCCGCAGATTGACAGCTTCATTACCATGAACGCGCAGGACGGCAGCATTACGATGGATAATGCCCTGCTGAAAATGGTGCGCGAGGGCACCGTAACGTATGAAACGGCGCTCGGCTACGCCAGAGACCGAGAAGCGTTTTCCAAGGGAAGACGCGGCTAAATTTAGGAAGAAAGCGAGGGAGCGGGCTTGACGACCTATAAATACAAAGGGCTTTCCCCGGACGGCGCAAAGCTTTCCGGCGTCATCAAAGCGTATAACGAGTTTGAAGCGGTCGCGCAGCTGCGCGAGACCTGCTCCGTCATCACCAAAATAGAAGAAGTCAAAGAGACGCAGAGCTGGAACAAACAGATCGGCACGAAGAAAATCAAAGACAAGGAGCTTGCCATCATTTGCTCGCAGTTCGCCATCATTTTGACTTCCGGTCTGCCCATTGTGCGCTGCGTGGAGATGGTTGCGGCACAGGCGCGCACCAAAGAACTGCAAAAAATGCTGAAAAAGGTCGCGGAGGACGTCTCCGGCGGTTACAGCCTTGCGCAAAGCTTTGAAAACAACGCTACGGGCTTTCCGACCACGTTTATTGAGACCGTACGCGCGGGCGAACAGTCCGGCACACTGGAAGAATGCTTTAAAAAACTACATAAGTATTACGATAAAACCGCTAAAATGAAAGCGAAGATCATCAGCACGCTCACGTATCCGGCAATTGTCATTTGCGTCGCCGTCATCGTGTTCATCATCATTATGGTGGTAGCCGTGCCGGCGTTTACAAGCGTGTTTCTGGAGCTCGGTACCGAGCTGCCGGGCATCACAAAGGGGCTCATCGCAACGTCGGATTTTCTCACGAACTACTGGTGGTCGCTTATTTTGATTGTGCTCGCGTTCTTCATCGGCAGGCTTCTGCTGAAAAAGAACGAAAAGGGGCGTGCGTTCCTTGCGGAAAACAAGCTAAAGCGCTCACCGCTCAAAAAAATGCACAGTCTGAACGCCGCTTCGCAGTTTGCAAGCACCATGAGCACCATGCTCACGGCGGGCTTGCCGATTACGAAAGCGCTGGAGGTCACGGCAAATGTGGCAGATAACTACATGTTCGCGGTGTCCATCCGCAAAGTGCGGCAGGGCGTGGAGCAGGGCCGCAGCCTGGTGGACTGCATGAACGAGATTCCGTATTTTCCAAAGCTGCTCACCGAAATGGTGGGCGTGGGCGAACGCTCCGGCAACATGGAAGAAACGCTCACCGTCATCGGTGATTACTTCGATAACGAGGTCTCGGTGTTCACGCAGCGGTTGCTCTCTATGTTAGAGCCGGCCATCACCATTGTTTTGGCGGTCGTCACCGTCATTTTGCTGCTGGCCGTTTACCTGCCGATGTTCACCATGTATGGCAGCATCGTTTGATTTATTTCGCTGTACCCCGTCGGCGATCCAACCCGAACCGGCGGAATACATAAATTTCGATGGTGAACCCCCAAAAGCACATCTTTGGGGCGAGCAAAATTTCAATGAATTGGAGAATGGTTCTTATGATGAACAAAATGCGTAAGATGAAGAATAAGAAGGGCTTCACGCTCATGGAAATGCTGATTGTTGTTGCAATCATCGCAATCCTCATTGCTATTGCTATCCCGACCTTTGCTTCTTCTCTAAGGCAATACCGCACAGAAAAGTAGGCGCGATACTGCCAGAAGTGATATAATAA